>Ga0233436_1000243_pt1 | contig 64860 bp, 59 predicted proteins | sample SI_122_August201_2_FD_182723 | JGI IMG/M metagenome (GOLD analysis project Ga0233436, IMG submission 182723) | Seawater microbial communities from Saanich Inlet, British Columbia, Canada - SI_122_August2016_150_MG | ecosystem: Environmental > Aquatic > Marine > Inlet | place: Canada: British... | reverse complement strand
TAATGTACGAGTTCAAATTGATTGTTAAGGCCCTTGAAAATGGAGCAAAAAATGCCGTTATGGTTTCTGCTGCCTGTGCAGCTGCAGGAATAATTGTGGGCATGGTAAGCCTCACGGGTATGGGGCTTAAGTTTTCAAGCCTGGTTATGGATTTAAGTTATGGTATCAAGGTCCTTGCCATTCTCCTCATCGGAGGTGCTTCCCTTGTACTCGGCATGGGACTTCCCGTCACGGCAAGCTATATTGTTCTGGCGACACTGGCAGGACCGGCCCTGCTTGATATGGGCGTTCCCATCATGGTGGCCCATATGATCGTGTTCTGGTATTCCCAGGATGCCAATGTAACACCGCCTGTCAGCCTTGCAAGTTTTGCCGGAGCAGGAATTGCAAAGGCAAATCCCATGAAAACCGCGCTGGTTTCATGGAAACTTGCCAAAGGACTTTATATTATTCCCATCATAATGGCATACAGACCTCTTTTAGGAATGGGGGCTGATTATGAGTTGTTCCACTGGGAAGTTATCCTGACCATGATTACAACGACCCTGGGTCTTGTTTCTTTTGCATCGGGTTTGGAAAGATATTTTTTAAGAAAAGCCACCCTGATTGAAACCCTTCTTTTCTGGCTGGCCGCCATTGGACTTTTCTGGCCGGCGTACTGGGCTGATATGGCCGGTTTTACAGCATTGATCCTGGCCGTTGCACTCCAGAAATTTTATACTCCAACACCAACCACTAACAAGGGTACGTTATAATGACCAACCACTTAAATAAGGTAATGCCTCTTAAACAGGCCATTGAACAATATGTAAAAAACGGTTCTCACATATCCATAGGGGGATTTACACTAAACCGGAATCCCATGGCAGCCGTTTATGAAATTATCCGGCAGAATATCAAAGATCTTCATTTATATGCCCACTCAAACGGCACAGGACTGGATGAGCTCATCGGGGCGGGCTGTATTTCAAAACTGGAAATTGCCTATGCCGGGAATGGGAAAGCCGCACCTACCTGTATCCGTTTTGCAAGGTCTATTCAGAACAATGAAATATTATTTGAAGATTATTCAAATTACATGATGAGCCTGCGATTTATGGCAGGGGCAATGGGCGTGCCTTTTTTGCCAACTCTTTCAGGTCTTGGATCAGATATCCTGACCAAATGGGGTTTTTCCAGATCAATGCGAAAATCTGATCCTAAAATTGCAGATAAAAAACTTGCAGTCATTGATAATCCTTTTGGCGACTGGGCAGAGGCTTCAAAGGTTGTTCTGGTACCGGCCATCAACCCGGACATTACCATTATTCATGTTCAAAAAGCCGATGCTATGGGGACTTGCAGTATTAAAGGTCTATCCTTTGCTGACATTGAGCAGGTAAAGGCATCAAAAAATGTTATCGTAACCTGTGAAAAACTTGTAAAAAAGGAAGAATTAAGACAGAATCCTGACTTGAATCAGATCCCTTTTATCCATGTATCAGCAGTATGCCATGTTCCCATGGGTGGTTATCCTACGGCAGTATATGGTCATTATGACTATGATTCTAAGTATTTGCGAAAGTTTGCAATTGCGGCAAAAGACCAGAATAAAAATCAGGACAAATTTAAAAAATATCAGGATAAGTATATTTATGGTGTTAAAGACCATGAAGCGTTTTTAGCCATTGTCGGGCAAAAGAGAATTGATGCGATCAAGGCTGATCCAAGAACGGGCTACTCCGTTAATATGAAAAGGGATTAATATGATTACAGCTCAACCCTATACCCCCAAAGAAATCATGACAATTATGGCGGCAAGGGAAATAAAAAATGGGGATATTGTATTCAGCGGTACTGGTATTTCAATGCTGGCAGCTATGGCGGCAAAGAACATCAATGCTCCGGAAAGTGTGATTTTTTTTGAAACAGGGGCTATAGATTCCCTTTTGGAAGAATTGCCCTTTGCCGTTGCAGATCCCCGCATCATGTACTGGGCCGCTTCAAATTCCAGGCTGACGGATTCTTTTGCCACCATGCAGAATAAGATAACCGGAGAAAAGGTCATTGCCATACTGGGAGCCGCCCAGATAGATATAAACGGTAATCTGAACACCACCTGCATAGGAGATTATTTTTCGCCTGAAATCAGGTTCTCGGGAAGCGGGGGAGGGTGTGATGTGGCAAGTTTTGTTCCCAGGTGCATTGCATTTATGCAGCATGAAAAACGAAAGTTTGTTAAAAAACTTGATTACCTCACAAGTCCGGGACAGCTTGGGGGTTCAAACAGCCGCAGGGAAGCAGGGCTCAGACCCGGCGGCGTAAGTGCAGTTGTAACCAATCTGGGTGTGATGCGGTTTGATAAAGACAGTGGAAGAATGTATCTGGATAAATTTTATCCGGGTATCACTCCTGAGAAGATTCTTGAAAATACGGAATTTAAAATGGATGTTTCAAAGGCTACACAGGCCGACCCTCCAACCAAAACAGAATTGAAAATCCTGAGGGAGGACTGCGATCCCCAGAGACTGATTCTGGGCAGATAAAAATAATAAAGTCTCTGGACGATAAATCGTGCAGAGACTTTATTTTTTCAAGTCATAAGATTAAGATGACTTTTTTTTTGAGCAAATAAAACGGTTAACTAAATCACGGTTACATTTGCTGCGGCAGGGCCTTTTTGACCTTCTTCGATGTCAAATGAAACGCGGTCTCCCTCATTGAGGGATTTAAAACCTGCTGAATTGATACCTGAGTGATGAACAAAGACATCTTTTCCGCCGTCTTCTTGTTCGATAAATCCAAAACCTTTTGAGTCGTTAAACCATTTTACTGTACCGTTAGCCATGTTGGCAATCTCCTAAAATAAATAATAAAAAATACTAGCTTCTAACTTTGGGGGCAAACCGCATTTGAATGTTGGGATATACACCTTAAGGAGGAAACTTTTGCGCGTCTATTATATCTGCGCTACTTGCGATATATTATACCAAAACGGAAAGATGTCAAGTATTATTAAGCATTAGTGTTTAAAAGGGTAAAATATTGGATCTATCTAAAATTATCAGGATTGATATTAAACCGTTTAATGATCTGCTGCAGGGCCTGGCGTTCCATATGACATTGCTTGGCCGCCCTGGTGATATTGCCGTTGCTCACAGATAGTTTGGCACCAATATAATCGTGATTAAACTCATGGAGTATTTTTTCTTTTGCTTCTTTATATGGCAAGGCATTAATGTCGGCTTTATCAAACCCTGTAAAATTGTTTTTCTCCCGGCTTACATTTTCCAAGGGTATATCGGGCAGATCAATCATCTTTTCTTTTGAATAAAGAATTCCCTGGACAAGAATGTTTTCAAGTTCTCTTACATTTCCAGGCCATGGCTGTTTCATTAAAAGATCCATTACGTCCTGGGAAATCTTTTTAGGTTTTTTTTTTAACTTTTTGCAATGTTTTGTCACAAGGTGTTCGGCAAGAAGCGGGATATCAGTAATTCGGTCCCGCAAAGGGGGAAGTTCAATAGGAAGAACATTTAAGCGGTAAAAAAAATCTTCTCTAAACTCATGGTTGGCAATTTTTTGTTTAAGGTTTCTATTGGTGGAAGCAATAATTCTTACATCTATCTTTTTGACTTTTGTATCTCCCAGGGGCTTTACCTCTTTTTCCTGGAGTACTCTCAAGAGTTTTGTCTGGATGGATGTCCCGATATCACCTATTTCGTCCAGAAAAATGGTTCCCTTGTCAGCTTCCTGAAAAAGGCCGTCCTTGTCCCTGGAAGCATCAGTAAAAGCTCCCTTTTTATATCCAAATAATTCACTTTCCAGGATGTTCTCAGGAATGGTCGGGCAGTTGACGGGTATGAAAGATTTGTCTTTTCTTGGACTCAGAGCATGAATGGATCTTGCGGTCAGATCTTTGCCCGTTCCCGATTCTCCTGTTATCAATACTGTGACATCACTTGATGCAACCAGACTGATCTGGTCATACACCCTTTGCATGGACTCACTTTTTCCAATCAATTGCAAAGGGTTGAATTCTTTTTCTTTTAAAAGCCGTTTATTTTCTTTCAGCAAAAGGCTTCTTTCAAGGGCTTTTTGAACTTTAAAAATAATTTCATCCTGGTCAAATGGCTTGGAAATAAAATCATAGGCCCCTTTTTTTATAGCTTTTACAGCAGACTCGATATTCCCGAAGGCTGTAAGCATGACCACTGTCAAATCAGGATAATTATTCTTTATTTGGCCAAGCAGTTCAAATCCGTCCATACCAGGCATCCTGATATCACAAATAACCAGATCAAAATGTTTCTGTTCCAGAATTGACAGTGCCATTTTTGCAGAGAATGCCATGGTAACACTGCAATTGATTTCAGGTTCAAGGGTCCTTTGCAAAAGCCTTGTCATATCCTTTTCATCATCAACTGCAAGTATGTTTGCTTTCATTTTTATCCTCTGGTCCTAACTTGATTTTGTATTTTTTCAGCAGGAAGACTTATGGTAAAAACAGTGCCTTTTTCTTTGCTGCTTTCCACATGAATATCTCCCTGGTGCCGTTTAATAATACCATATCCGACAGAAAGACCAAGCCCTGTTCCCTGACCCACGGGTTTTGTGGTGAAAAATGGATCAAAAATCCTGGATAGATTCTTTTTTTCAACCCCTTTTCCATTATCTTTTACCATGATCAGGATTTTGTCTTCTTGTGTTTTCAGGGTGACAATATCAATTTTACCTTTTCTTTCAACTGCATGGCAGGCATTGATAAGCATATTTATAATCACCTGGGCAAGCTCCTGCTCATTGCCGATAATATTGAGCCTGTCCCCCGTATGCGGATTCAAGGTTATTTTAATATTTCTGAAATCAGTATGGTTAGATAAAAAATTGATGACACTGTTAACCACCTTGTTAATATCAACAATACCCATTTCAGCAGATCCTTTTCGTGAAAATGAAAGAAGATCGGAAACAACGGTTTTACAATTTTGTACATGTTTTTCTATTATTTTTAAATCATCATTATGTTCTGGTTCCGATTTTAACAAAAGCTGAGTGTACCCGAGGATAATCCCTAAAGGATTGTTGATTTCATGGGCCACGCCGGCTGACAATTCTCCCAAAGCAGCCAGTTTATCTGCCTGGGCAATCTGCTGTTCCATCTGTCTTTTTTCACTCACGTTCTTTATGATAAAATGGTAAGATTTTGCACATCCAAATGCGCCGTAATCAACAACACCAGTGATCAGAACCAGTAGAGACTCCTTGTCCGGTCTTAAGAACTCGGCCTCCTCGTTGAATATATACTCTTTTAAAGATATCGTATTTTTTATTCTATCCCATTCAGCAGGGTCGCAAAAAAAGTAACCCACATCCATTTTATTAATAATCATTTCGTCCCGGGGATATCCTGTCAAAATAATCCCGGCCGGATTAATCTCCATTACCTTGAATTCATTATCCGTAACAATTATGGTATCCAGGGATTGCTCAAATATCCTGCGGCACTTATGCTCGCTGCTTGTGAGCCTTTCTGTTCTCTCAACGACTTTTTGTTCAAGTGTCTGATTCAGATCCATGAGCTTGATATGGGTAGCTTCAAGTTTTTGTCTGCTTGAAAAAATTTTTTCATTTATATTCCAGGTATGGTTAAAAAAAAGGGTGATCATGCCCACCAGCATAAAAGTTCCTGTATTAACACTTCCTGAATAGGAACTTATGGCATACCAGGCATCTGGATTAGATGAAAGGACTAAAAACTGTTTTAAAATATGTCCGAACGCCCTTGACAGGGCAAAAATTGTAAATCCCATACTGATCCACAACAGATAAAGAAAGACAGCATTATCAGTATCCATTTCCCTTAGCATTCTGGCTTTATAAAGGCACAGCAATGCAATGACAACCATGGCCACAGATCCTATAACATCCACCGCAAGTATGGGAATAAAAGATACGATCATGGGGTATCCTTTTTTGTCATAGCAAGTCTTTGATCATTAACAAGACGAGAAAGACCCTTGTAAAGAAAGAACATGGCAGGCACGCATAAAAAGTGATCCAGTTTTAAAAAATAATACAGCCAGCCTATAATAGATGAATCATTATGGGTAACCACTTTTATCCTGGTTAAAGATATGTTTTCAATTTTTGCTGCAAGGATCTGGTTATCTAAAAAATGTGCGGCAATGGCGTCCAGGTTCCAAAGGATAAAAAAGAATGCTGAATATTGAATCAGACGCCAGCCTTTTTGTTTGTTCAGGCCTTTGCCTGTGACTGTAAAAATAAGGGCAGCCATGGAGAAAAGAAAGAAAAGATGCCCCATCTGATGGGTGATAACTCCTTCGGAACTTGCGTGAAGCTGTGTGGCAGATACATCTATTGGCAGGAAAATAAAAGTAGCAATTGCGATTATTGTTAAAAATTTAATAATCTTACGTATGCTATACAGATTTTTTAGCATAAAGTTTTTTAATTACCATTTTTAATATTGCAAAGATTATATATGACAATATAATACAAATAACAAACCAGAGCATGGAACTGACATTTACCGTTGAAGAGGATCCAAAAGAAAAGGAAAACACCCATTGTTTCCCAAAGCGTTCTAAAAGATTTGCAGGCGTGTACACAGTTGTCACATAGGAGACCACCAATAAGATGGGAAGGACATTGACCATAAAATGTTTTAACAATCCTTCAAAAAAATAATCATAATAAGCCTTGTTTAGTTCAGCCTGGTCGACATTTTTTGCCAGAGCTTTACCTTTTTCCCTGTCAGGATGCTTCATAGCCTCTTCTCTCACACCCTGCCAGTGCTTATAATCCTTTTTCAGCTTGATATATCTTTTGGTCACATAAAATTTACCTATAATTCTTGTAAAAATAACAACGAAAAATGCAAGAACAAATATCACAAATTCAGGGCCCAGGATTTCAAGGGGAGAGAACAGGCTGTCCATAAAAACCACGGTATTGCTCAAAAAAACATAAATTACGTTCCACGCCCTGTCCAGAAAACTATCCATGAATTTCTATCCCTTAAAAACCTGAGTCAAATATAATTTTATTGTAAATCAATGCCTGATGTACAGGCTTTCGGGGTAAGAAATTATCACCTTGGTACTGACCATTTATTCACTGCTTTTCTCAAGGCCCCTTCCCGTCTCTTATCTGATACACGATCATGCTTTTTAAAACATTCCGGGCAGATATAATCAACCAACTCAAGACCCTTTGGATTATACGCTTTTTTATTGATAAGTTCAAGATATCGTTTGGGTGCAAAGGGTTTATGGCAGTGCTCGCACCGTTCCAGGGTAAATCGGGCAGTCACCTGTTCCCATGTGAAAATTTTTCGCTGGTCACCCTTATCTTCTACTTTTATGGCGCCCGTCGGGCAGACATGGGCACAGGCACCGCATCCAATACAATATTCCGACAATCGCTCAAAATCTGTTGTTATTTTCCTGGCTGGCCCTCTGTTGATAAAACACAGGGCATGGACACCTATTTTGTCCCTACAGACCCGTACACAGCGCCCACATAAAATGCAGTCATTGCTTTCACCCGTCATAAAGCGACTTTTTGTCACCCCGTATTTTGCTGCAAGATTTATCACTGCAGTAGCTTCAGGGGCGCGCCCAAGAAAAAGCTCCAGTATAAGTCTTCGGCTCTTATTAATCCGTTTGGTTTCCGTTTCCACAATCAGCCCTTCTTTTACTTCCTGGATACATGAAATTCTAACAGAATCACGTATTGAGCCGCTGAATTCAGCAATGCAGAGCCTACAGGTCCCTTCAGGATCAAGGGCATTATGATGGCACAGGGTGGGAATATAAATGCCCTCTTTCTGGGCTGCTTCAAGAACAGTAGAACCTGCCGTAGCTTTAATTTTCTTGCCATTTATTATCAAATTAACCATCTTGGCCATAATCTCTCCCTATCCTTTTTTCACGGCATTAAACTTGCAACTGTCATAACATACACGACATTTTGTGCATTTGTCCTGTTCTATGAAATGGGGCTCCTTTTTTTCACCATAAATAGCACCTGCAGGGCAATTTCTCGCGCACAGGGTACACCCCGTACAAAGGTCTTCATCAATTATAAAGGTAGTCAAATTTCTGCATACTCCAGCCGGACATTTTTTATCAACCACATGGGCTTTATATTCATCCCTGAAATACATCAAAGTGGAGAGCACAGGATTAGGAGCACTTGTTCCCAGGGCACAAAGTGAAGCATCCTGGATCATCTGTGCAAGCTCTTCCAACATATCAATATGGGCCAGACTTCCTTTCCCTTCCGTGATTTCCGTAAGGATTCTCACCATCTGGGCCACACCTTCCCTGCAGGGCGTGCATTGTCCGCACCCTTCATCCTTGCAGAAATCCAGAAAATACCGGGATACATCCACCATGCAGGAATCTTCGTCCAGCACAACCATGCCGCCTGATCCCATCATGGAGCCTGCCTCATAAAGGTTTTCATAGTCCACTGGTTTGTCAAGAAAGCTTACCGGCAGACACCCTCCTGAAGGGCCGCCTGTCTGGACAGCTTTAAATTCTTTCTTTTTAGGAATACCACCGCCGATATCATAGATAATTTCCCTTAATGTGATACCCATGGGAACCTCCACAAGGCCGGTATTGTTTATTTTACCCACCAGAGAAAAAATCTTGGTTCCCTTGCTTTTTTCAGTGCCTATGGATGCATACCAGTCAGCTCCTTTTTCAATGATCATGGGAACATTTGCCCAGGTTTCAACATTATTCAGGTTGCTGGGTTTTCCCCACAGACCCTTGTCCGTGGTATGTACATATTTGGGACGTGGTTCTCCAGGCTTATCTTCAATGGAGGTCATCAAGGCAGTTGATTCCCCGCATACAAATGCGCCGGCACCCAGAACGATCTTGATATCAAAGGAAAAATCAGAGCCTAAAATATTTTCTCCAAGAAAATTGTGTTCCCTTGCCTGGTCAAGGGCCAGTCGAAGTCTGTCAACGGCCAGGGGATATTCTGCCCTTATATAAACATAGCCTTCACTGGAGCCTATGGCAATGGCGCCGATAATCATTCCTTCCAGCATCAGATTGGGGTGTCCTTCAACAATGGAGCGGTCCATGAATGCCCCTGGATCACCTTCATCAGCGTTGCAGAGAACATATTTTGGATTTCCTTTGGCATTTCTGCAACTTTCCCATTTTATTCCGGTAGGAAATCCACCACCTCCCCTTCCCCTTAACCCGGCTTTTTTAATGGTGTCTATGATTTCTTCCGGGTCCATGGACAAGGCCTTTTTTAAACTCTCATAGCCGCCTATTGCCAGATATTCATCAATGGATTCAGGATTAATTTTACCACAATCTGCTAAAACAAGTTTTTGCTGCTTGTCATGGAAATTATGATAATCCTCTTTCACCATCCATTTGTTTACAGGTTCTTTGCCGATAACATGGGATGATACTATTTCACGGGCCTTGTCAGCAGTCACATGCTGATAGGTTGAAACCTCTCCGTTTATATCAACATCCACCAGAACATCTTTTGCGCAGAATCCTCTGCATCCCACCTTATGGGTTCTCGGACCCACTTTGGCAGTAGAATTGATCTTTGCCAGTTCTTCCTTAAATGCATCAATAACCTTATACCCGCCCGTGGCAACACCACCCGTACCGGTACAGACACTGATGACTATGGAATCGTTGTTTTTCGCATTCATAGTTGAAAGCCTATTTCCACATTTTAATTATGGTTTATATTTGCTCAAAATTTTACCCACCATTTTCGGCTTTACCAGCCCATGGGTATCTTCATTGACCACCACGGCAGGGGCTAGGCCGCAGGCACCGATACACCGCACCTCGTCAAGGGAGAACAGCAGATCCTCTGTTGTTTCACCCTTTTGGATCTGCAATTTTTCCTGCAGTTCATTCATTATTTTTTCAGAACCCTTGACATGGCATGCAGTACCCATACACACACAGATTTGATTATTTCCCTTGGGTGCAAGACTGAATCTATTATAAAAATTTGCAACACTGTAAATCTGGGTAATGGGGATATCTATTTTTTTTGAAATATACCTTAATTCCGCTTCAGGCAGATAGCTGAAATAATTCTGCACTTCGTGGAGAATACCAATTAAATTGCCTCTTTCTTCGGGAAATTGCGATAAAATTTCATTGACCGCTTTTAAGTCCATTGAATACAAGCCTTCTTTATTTTATTATCATAAACACCCAATATATTGCCGCTTGTAAATTACAGCTGATCAGAATATTTTACAGTCAGGGGTGCCTAAAACAGCACCCCTGACTGGATTTAATCATGAATAGCAGCACCTTTGGAAGCAGCCATTGCCTTGGCATACCGTTCCCGTTTGATTAACGGCATATGCTCGGTCTGGCCAAAACTTAAACAATGGGTAAGACAAGTCGTCACACATGCGGGTTTTAATCCCTCATCTATCCTGTCCATGCAATAATCACACTTGACAACCTTACCGATTTCAGGGTTCCACTGCGGTGCTCCCCACGGGCAGGCAGTAATACATGTTTTACAGCCGACACACAGTTCATGATCGACAAAAACAATTCCATCTTTGCTGCGGCGCTTCATGGCCCCGGTGGGGCATGCGGATACGCACCAAGGGTTTTCACAGTGAAAACAGGGCATAAAAATAAAGGAAGCTCTTGGTAGATCATTGATCATTTCCGGCCCTACCGGGATTATCTGGCAGGGATTTGGACCATTGGGAAGTCCTTTATTGCTTTTGCATTGTATTTCACAAGAATGACAGCCAACACATTTTTGCTGATCCTGCAACATAAAATATTTACTCATGGTTTTCCTCTCAAATCATATTTGTCGTACGAATTAAGCCGGTTCGACACTCACAAACGTATCGTGGTATGCCGGACTGCCGCCAATCTTATCATAGATGTTTTCCTGTAACTCTGCATCAGACACTCCTTTGTCAAGAGCACGGGTGCCGTATTTTGCTTCATGGCCAAATCCATGGAGCATAAAAACAGTTTCAGGGTGGATCAACTCCGTGACCTTGGCTTTAATGATACCATTGCCCACACTGGATGCCACTTTAACTTTGTCACCGTTACTGACACCAAGTTCAGCTGCTTTTTTATCATTAATCCATAATTCATTTTCCGGACAGATATGATTCAAATACGGGTTGTTTTGGGTAGAAACATGGGTATGCTGGGCAACTCGTCCCACCACCAGTCTGAATCGATTATCTTCTGGTGCTGGGACAGGTTCGTATGATGGAAACGATGAGAAACCGGCATCTTCAAGCAAGGATGACTTCATTTCAATCTTGCCTGAAGGGGTCTTAAATTTCAGTCCATTCTCGCGATCCCAAAAAATAGGGCTCTTGCCATAGGCGACAAAGCCTTTTTTCTTGAAATCATCCCGGGTAAATCCGGTTCCTTTTAATTGCCAGTCAACCAGTTCGTCCACACTGTCATATGGAAAAAACTCGCCAGTACCCAGCCGGTTTGCAATCTCTTTCAATATCATTACCCCGTCTTTTGTATCATAACGGGGATCCACAACCTTTTCCCTCAAAAACATCTGGGGTTTTAGACCATTCATCTGCTGGATACAGTCCGTTCGCTCAAGAAAACTTGACTCTGGCAGGATCACATCGGAATACCAGGCAATATTGGAGTAATTGATATCAATACTGACAACCAGGTCCAGTTTATCCAGGGCTTTTTTAGTCTGATTGGCATCAGCAATGGACATTAAAGGATCAAACCGAAATGCAATATAGGCTTTAATCGGATACGGGTCTTCATTCAAAATGGCATAGGGCAGAATCTGGGGACAGCCATGGGCTGGATCAGGCAATGGAAAATCAGGCGTCCCTGCCTTATCACACCGGATAGCTTCTGTTTTTGGGAAATCCTGGGAAACAAGTTTTCTTGCAGCTTTTCCACCTTCATCACCAGGACCTTTTTTAAAGAACAAACCGCCCTTTGATTCTATGGACCCCATAAGGGCGTTTAGAATCAAAATAGAACGGCGCAGGTAAATCTCATTGACATGGTGGGCTCCCCTGTAGCCGAAATGAAAAATTACATTTGGCTTGTCCTTGCTGATTTCTCTAGCGAAATCAACGATTTCATTGGCCGGGATACCAGTTTCTTTTTCTGCCCATTCCGGGTTATAAGCATTGACAAATTCCTGAAGTTCCTTGAATCCTTCCACCCACTTATTCACATAGGCGGCATCATAGAGCCGCTCCTTCAATATAACATGAATCAAGGCATAATTCAGCGCCAGATCCGTTCCGGGCCTTATCATCCAGTAACGATGAGCCTTGGTGGCAGTTATGCTGACCCTGGGATCAATATAGGTCATCTTTGCTCCGTTTTCCAGAGCAGCCATGAGGTTATTCACCTCTTTTACACTGATGGACTCAAATATATTGCGGCCATAAAGTACAATGTTTTTTGTATTTTTATAATCCATACCCATCTGGCCGTCAGTATATCCGAAGAGTGAACGGCAGGCCGTATTTACAGACCCTTTACAAAGTGCATCATGGCTGAAATAATTAGGAGATTTAATGGCCTTTAGAAAGGTCTTGGAAACATGGGTGGCCAGCTGGGCTCGTTCACCCAAAACTACACTGTGGCCTCCATGTTCATCAATAATTGTTTTGAGTTTGTCACCGATCAGGTCAAGTGCCTCATCCCAGCTTGCCTTGCGCCACTGGCCGGAACCGCGTTCCCCTACGCGTATCATTGGCGCCTGAACCCGTTCATCATCATACAGCATATTAATTCCTGCAGCACCTCTAGGGCAAAGACTGCCTTCCATTCCAGGAACATGGGGATTGCCTTCAATCCACTTTACCTGGCCATCCTCGGCAAGCACCCTGATGGGACACCTTACCGAGCACATATGACATAAACTAAATACTTCTTTTTCCATTCCATTCCTCCCAAACCACAGAACAAAAGACCTATCCTGGATTATATTGAGCTTAATATTTTTTTGCTTACCAGCCGGAATGGGCAGGGCAAATTACCCTACCCATTTTTTAATATGTTTACGACTTAATTTTGTCAGTTAATATTTATATCCAGATTTCAATCTTGAAAAATCTGAAAAACAAGAAGAACAATGTAACTGCAAGAACAACCTTTAAGGTCATTTCAGAAAACATTTTCTGGGCACGGCTACCAAGCATACCACCGGCAAACCCACCGATAATGATGGAAATGGCCAGGGTCATGTCAGGCAGGTATCCTGCCATCAAATATCCGATAAATGAGCCGATACTGGAAAAGCAGGTTCCGATCAAAGATATGGGAACGGCCACATACATGGGAAGCCCGGCCAGAGTTGTCATGGCAGGAACAAGTAAGAATCCGCCGCCAATACCAAAGGATCTGGATACGATACCAATAAAAATTCCAAGGAATGCAAAAAGCAAAGGGTTGATTGTGAATTCTTCACCCCAGAATTTAAATCTGTAATCCGTCAAACCTGTTTTTACCGGCTCAATACTGCCCATTTGTGCAGAACGGCCTTCAGCTTTTGCTGCAGCAACCTCTTTATTAAATTTCTGGGTCATGGCCTTGATGCTTTTTCTTTTATTCATGGCCTTAGGGGTCATTTCCATCAAGGTCTTGATTCCCATGATAACAACCAGGATAGCCAGCCATTCTTTATAGGCTTTCATGGGCAGAATGGCAGACACGTATTTACCCAGCCAGATGGAGCCGATAAAAATACCGGCCCCAAAGGAGAGTCCCACGGGCCATGCAACGCGTTTTTCAACCATTGCATACCGCCAGAAAGCGCCAAGGGGAGAAAACAGGGTGAGAGCAATATTGGATGGTTTTAATACATTGGCTGCATTGATACCCACAGGCCCCATGGTGTTAACTACCAATACCTGGAAGGCTGCCATCAGCATACCACCGGCAGCACCGATCATGGAGAAATAAGTTCCCACGAGAATGGCACCGATAACAACCCATAAAGGATTCATATATCTGTAGGCCTTGGACATCCAGAATCCATTTTTCTCCACAGTATAATCGCCGATTTTTGCATTGTTCACATACACATCGAATTTTGTGTTGGGCGGGGTATGTCTGAAGGATTTAAAGGAGGCTGTAAATTCACCCGTTGCTTTATCGAGTTTTACAGATGTGCCTTTGTCCCAGTAATTACCGCTTGACTGGTCACCAATGACTGTTTTTGAAAAAATAACAACTTTTCCTGTTCTGTTACTTTCTTTAACAATCGTATTGATACCATATCCACTCTCATTAGCATACCTTAAGAAATTCCATTGTTCCTCGGATTTGATGGGGCCCATCATTGTGCGAGCCACAGAATCCACATCATTGAATTTATTTTTCAGATAAAACATGGTGGTGCTGTAAATCCCTTGTCCTTTTTTAAGAAGAACTGAAGGACCGCCAAATCTTTTCTTGTCTACTTTACCGAATTTTTCAGGTACGTTGGTAATCATGTAATAAAGGGGCGGAATTTTTGTGTCGTTGGCAAAACCTCTCTTTTTACCATCTTTTTTAAGTCTTTTGATCTCAAACGCACCCTTAGTGTCTTTTGGTGCAAACATTTCAGTTTGAGCAACGGCAAGATATAAATCCTGGCCCGGTTCGATCTTTCCTTTGATCTCAACCACATCTCCCGCTTTATAGGAAGATGCTGAAATAGAGTTAGCAAAAGATCCTGACGCTGCAAACAACAAAACCAGCGAAATCATAATAAGATACGTAAAAATTTTCTTCATTTGATTCTCCTTTTTTTAAAAAAAATACACATCAATTATAAATTAAAATATCTGACAGCAAGTTTTGCCCCCAGATAACTTGTAATTCCTGATACTGCCATATAAATAAATAAATCGTAAATATTGAGTAAAACCCCATTGCTCATATATGATCCTGCAAAATTTAAAGCAATAAAGGTAAGCGCACCTCCTCCGACTCCCAGCACAAAAGAAAAAACAGGAATATTCATAATCTTGGTTTTTAATGCTTCAACCAATCTGTAACCTGTCATTGCACCGCTAAAGGCAATAAATATGGGCATGATAAAAATAATTTTATCCAGGGTAATAAATGTTGAACAAAAAACAGCCAGGATCAATGATCCTCCGACACCAATGAAAATTGATTTTAAGGCTGCAATGGTCATTTTTATTTCCTTTTAAGTCAGGACCCTTTTTGCCATAATCTTTTTTAGTATTATACAAAATTTATCAGGACCTGTGTTTACTAATCCTGTGGATCAGCCAATAAGTCTTAAGCAATCCTGGGGCAGTCGGTGTGTGCCCTTGGCCTCAAGACTGACCTCAATTAATGCATCTGGGTCATTTATTGTGGTATCCGGATCAGTTACAAAACCATGAAGCCCGACAAAATCATCCATATAGGGCTCCCATGCTTCATCCTCTGATTTTCTATACACCTCTATTTTATTTCCTCTCTGGAATTGCATGATGATTTCCTTTTGTTTAACTTTGGTTGACTGGTCGTGTTTCAATATTAATTTTTGCACTTAATTTACGCTGGCAATTATTGCACAATAGCCTGTTTTCAATTACTTTTGTTACATCTGATGTTTTCTGGGAAAGAAATTGCATATACTCTATGGATGGAAGCATAGCACTGCACTCTTCACAATATTGAATTTCCTGTTTATTTAAAATAGTGCCGCAAAGTTTCAACGTCCTTATATCATCTGCTTCTTCGATAACAATGGCCTTGTTTTCACAATTGGCTGCACAAGCCCCGCAGGTAATGCATTTTTCAGATGTTGCTCTGAAATCGGTTTCTGAAGGATTGTCAAAATCCATATATCCAAACTGAAGGGCATCAATCCCCATTTTATCCCGGCAGATTTCCACACATTTGGCGCATCTTCTACAGATATCGCATCGAAGACACCTGGCTGCTTCCCGACGGACACTTTTTTCATCATACCCCAGTTCTGCCTGCTGAAACATGGTTCGCCGCCTGTCCACATTAAGCATGGGCATTTCAGGACGTTTCAAGGTCATTTTCCGGCTGGCCGACATTTCCATTGGCGCTTCCATATTATATCGGATGGGTATTTTAGGCATCCTGGGCTGGGGGATATTGTTCAGGTATCGGTCTATTGCCTCTGCCGCTCTTTTTCCACCACCTATTGCCTCAATCACCGTTGCAGGGCCGGATACAGCATCACCTGCTGCAAATACCCCTGGCATGGTGGTTTCCATACTTGCATGATTCACTTCTATGGTTCCCCTCCGGGTCCAGTTCATGGTGTCAAAGGCTTCCATTCCATCATCATCCACATATTGACCAACGGCAGGAATGACAGCGTCCGCTTTTATGGTAAAGTCCTTGCCAAGAATTGGAACCGGTGCCAGTCTGTCAGAACCCTTTTTCTTGATCAATTCGGCTTTAATACAATCGAGCCCTGTTATAACATTGTTTTCACCAACAACTTCTTTTGGAATCGTTAAAAAAGAAAACTCAATGCCTTCTTCTTCTGCCTGCTCAACTTCCTCAATATCCGCAGGCATCTGAGTCCTGGATCGCCTGTAAGCAATTGAAACCGTCTGCGCCCCTAATCTCAGGCTGGTTCTTGCCGCATCTATGGCAACATTTCCGCCACCGATCACCACCACATGTTTTCCTGGAACATGGCGGTCTCCTAAAGCCACGTCCTTTAAGAATTTAACTGCATCAAAAACCCTTGGAAACTCTTTTTCCCCTTTTATTCCAAGATCCCAGGATTTATGGGCACCAATGGCAATAAAAAAAGCATCTACTCCTTGTTTTTTCAAATCTTCAAATGTGACATCTTTGCCAAATCGGGTATTGTAGGAAAATTCAACCCCCAGCTCTTCAATCGTGGCAACTTCCCTGTCAATAACTTCCCTTGGCAGTCGATATCTGGGAATTCCAACCATTAGCATGCCTCCGGCAACGGGCAGTGCTTCAATAATTTTTACCCCGTATCCCATCAGAGCAAGGTAATAGGCAGCAGAAAGTCCGCCAGGGCCGGCCCCGACAACACAGATTTTTTTCCCGTTAAAATCTTTTTTCACAGGATTTATATATGCCCTGTCAGACATTGCCCTTTCTGCAGCAAAAGCTTTTAAGAATTTGATGGAAACAGGGGTGTCAATCCTGGCCCGAACACACATCATTTCACATGGTCGTGTGCAGACAAGCCCGCAGACCCAGGGCAATGGATTATCCCGGCGGATCACTTCAATAGCCTGGGCATCCTTGCCTTCTGCGATAAAGCTAAGGTAGGTCGGAACATCAATTCCGGCAGGACACGCCATCTGGCAGGGTGATGGGACAAGTTTCACACAATCATGGGAAGGACAGTTCTTTGATTGAATATGGCTTTGAAAAATTTCCCTGTGCTCATCCAGAATCCCTTTCAGGGTTTTGCCCGTGTCCTGGTTCTGCAAAGGGCTTTTAGCATGAAAATATTCTTCAACCAGAGAATTGATGGCGAGAAGATGGTCATCACCTGCTGCACCCTCGGCAATCTCTTCCGTCAAATGCAAAATCTGCTCAGAGATTCTCCTTCCTCTGGGATCTGTTAAGCATCCTGAACTAATCTGTTCAGAAAGATAAATAATAGTTTGTCGAACGGGACAGGTTTTTTCTGCCATTTTTACTCCTCACAATAACTTATGCCATTCTGGATGTAATAATTATATCCAGAATGGGAAAAAATCCGTATGGATGAACAAAGCAAGCTTTATTCTGCAATATTCCAAATATATAAAGCCATAAGTGTGCCATTTGGAATGACCAGCTAAAAAAAATAATTCCATTAATTAATCAACTATTTGATATCTATACTAATATTGTCGATTTTAAATAATTAAAAAAATAAAATTAAAGTATTTTTTTTATTCTGGTTATAATCTTTGTTTTTATCTTATTCTTTCCAAGTACCTGAAAATCAAACATTAATATTAAATTTATTAATTTTAAAGGAAAAAAGCAATAAAAATCTTGCGCAATAAAAACTTTGCACCGCATTTTTTTTATTGCATGGATGGATAGAAACAAAACTTTTCCAAATTATTTTTTTAGCTTTTATCAAATATCGGGTTTGTATTCTTTTATTTTCAATGCTATCTTTATAAAGTCGTTAAGAATGAAGCATTCAAACAATAAACTTCAAAATAGATTATAGATCATGCTGATTAAGAATTTGTTCAGATACTGGAGCTACCAGGTGTTTTCACCTGGAACTATTTTAAGGGAAAAATACGAATCATTTAAGGCCTTGCTGGAATATGACAAAAAGGCCCATGAATTGATGGCAACCCTGGAGGATATCTATTACACCCAAAAAAAATCAGATTTTCAAACTGTTGTAAAAACCTATGAACAATTTGCACATTCGGTTCTACAAATGGTTGAAGAGCTTTTAAAAATGAGCCCGGGTAGTTATTGGAGCCTGAAATCCTATTTTAAGAAATTTGATTTTTATATCCGGTTTATGCTTGCCCCGCCGGAATTTGAATTTTCACCGCCATTTACCATTGCCTTTGATAAAATCTCGTCATTTAATGAAGCAATTGCCGGTAAAAAAGCATTCTCCTTATCCTGCCTAAATAAAGGTCTTGACCTGCCGGCCCCGGATGGGTTTGTAATTACCACCAATGCCTTTAATTTTTTCTTGGAGGCCAATGATTTACGGGACCCCATTAATGAAAAACTGGCCAGGCTTGATATCAGTGACCCTTCATCCCTGGAACTAACATCCCGTAAAATTGAACATCTCATATTAAATGCCATTATACCGGAAGATATTGAAGACGCTCTTACCAATGCCATACATTCTCTTGCACAGAGCCATGAAATCAATTTCAGGGTTGCCCTAAGAAGCAGCGCTGTTAAAGAGGATGGAAAAGCATCCTTTGCCGGTCAGTATCAAACCATATTAAATGTAAATAAAAAAAATATTCTTAAGGGATATAAACAGGTCATTGCCAGCAAATATTCTGCCCAGGCACTGTTTTACAGAATCAGTCATGGCATAATTGACCATGATACTCCCATGGCCGTCCTGGTGCTTGAAATGGTTGATTCAAAAGCCTCGGGTGTGATGTATACCCGGGATATTGAAGATACTACTTCAGATAATTTATTGATCCATTCAGTATGGGGCCAGGGAGGGCTGCTGGTGGAAGGGGAAGTATCCCCGGATGTTATAAGGGTTTCAAAAAAAGATCCAGATACCATTTTCAGCACAAAAATCAGCAAAAAGCTAAAACAGATGGTTTTGGAAGAACGGATTCAAACCCGGACCATTGATACAGATCACGCCACAAAGGATGTTCTTTCCCTTGACAAACCATCGGCTTTAACCCTTGCTAAAATGGGATTTTCTCTTGAAGAGCACTTTGAGCAGCCACAGGATATTGAATGGTGCCAGGATAAAACAGGCAAGCTTTTTATACTCCAGTCCAGGCCATTGAACATCCCCAGGGCTAAAACCGGGAATAAAATCAGGAATAATGCAGAAAAGGTTCAAACCCCTAAAAATAAAAGACCTGATAAAATTATTAATAAAATAATTTGTTCAGGAGGAGAATCTGTCAGCCTAGGAGCAGGAGCAGGCCCAGTTTTCCGGCTTGAACAATTATCACAAATAAATCATATCCCGGATGGATCAGTGCTGGTGGTAAAACATGCTCTGCCTCAATTTGTTATGGCAATAGACAAAATGGCTGCCATTATTATAGGCACGGGAAGCCGTGCCAGTCATTTTGCATCCATTGCCAGGGAATATGGGGTTCCGGCCATTGCAAATATCAGCCATGGGTTTGATGATCTTGCCCAGAAAGTACCTGTGACGGTGGATGCTGACAAGGGCATTGTATACGAGGGAATGGTAAAACCCTTGTTGGAAAATATCACACCAAAAGAGGATTTTTTTACAGACAGCTCTTTTATGATCAAATTGCGGTATGTGATTAATTTTTGTTCCAAATTAAAGCTTACAAATCCTGCTTCGGAATCTTTTGTGCCGGAAGCATGCAGGTCTCTGCATGATATTATCCGGTTTACCCATGAAACATCCATGAAAGAAATGTTTTTAATCGGAAACAGGAAAGGCAGCAGGAAAAAAGGGGCAAAAAAACTTGTCTCCAATATCCCAATGCTTTTTTATGTCCTTGATGTGGGCCAGACAATTAAAGAAGACTCAAAAAATTATGACCAGAACAATGAAAATTTTTTAAAACCTGAAAATATTGCCAGTATTCCCATGAACGCAGTATTAAAAGGACTTTTAAACCCAAAAATATGCTGGGCTGAAACAAGCCATTTTGACTGGGAGGAATATGACAGGATCGTCATGGCCGGGGGCATTATCAGTGCTGATTCTCCGCAGTTTGGCAGCTATGCAGTTATGTCAAAAGAGTATTTAAATGTAAATTTCAGATTTGGATATCATTTTGTCATCCTGGATACCATCTGCTCTAATTCAAAAAAAGATAATTATATTCTTTTCAGGTTTTCCGGTGGTGGTGGAAGCCCTGCCGGACGATCCCTGCGGGCCAATTTTATTAAAGAAATCTTAACCCGGCTGGGATTTATGGTTGACATCAAATCAGATCTTGTTGATGCAGAGTTCAAACATGGGTCGTTAAAAAATATGAAAGAAATACTGGATATCATTGGGCGACTTTTGGGTGCTACAAAGCTCATGGATATGTATCTTAAAGAAAATTTGGATATAAATTTTTTAGTTGATGATTTTATGAACGGCAAGTATGATTTCAGGTCGGCTGTTGAAAATAAAAACCCAGGGCCATTTAAAGGAGCTTAATATGTCCCAATACCCAATAAAATGGATCACGGAGAGTCTTGCTGTGGGATATGCCCCCATGTCCTATGCTGAGCTTGAATCCATAAAAGCTCTGGGTATTGATGCCATTGTGAACCTTTGTGCTGAATTCAGCGACCTTCATGAGCTTGAAGCCTCTTCAGGATTTGAGGTATATTATCTTCCCATATGGGATGAGGATATCCCTGAAATAGAAGAAATGGAAAAAGCCCTGTCCTGGCTTGATGAAGCCATTTATCTTGGGAAAAAAGTACTGGTCCACTGCCGCCATGGTATAGGAAGGACGGGAACCTTTGTGACTTCCTATATGATTCGAAAAGGCCTTACCCTTAAATCAGCTTCAAAACAATTAAAGTTTTCCAATGCAAATCCCTCCAATTATGGGCAGTGGAAGCTATTAAAAAAGTATGGGAAAAAATCAGGCGTCCTGAAAATCCGGGAACCCTCCCTGGAAATTAAAAACAGGGTGGACCTGAGCCTTTTTTTTTCTGATTATGAAGTTTTGATTAAAAACATTGATAAAGAAATTCAAAAGCAATCAAAAGAGACTGATATACAATGCGGCAAAGCAGAGCACAATTGTTGCAGAGAAAGCTTTGATCTGCAACTCATAGAAGTTATTTATCTTCATTCTAAAATAAACCGGCACTTTACATCAGCCCAAAGAGAAGTTCTTATAAAAAGAGCAGTTAAAACCTATAAAAAAGAAAATCTGCTATGCCCGTTCAATGGGGGACAGGGGTGTGAAGTATATGATATAAGACCGGCAAGATGCAGGATTTATGGAGCAATTGAATTTTCAGCAGATAAACATGAAATCCGGGACATGCTTTTTGAACTTTCCCAAACATTATTCCTGGCCTTTTCAGGAAAATTTTTGCCGGATATTGATTTTACTTTTTCCGTGGCTGATACGATTTCAGGAAAATTTGTTCAAAAATATTTTCATTATATGTCTGCCATTGAAAAAAAGACAATAAAGGGTTAAACAGGTTTGCACACCAAACACGATAAAAAAATGCCGGATAAAACAATAGACTTTCTTCACCTTTTTCAGAAGGTCACCAAAATGATAACATCCACCCTTGACGTAGAAAAAGTATTGGATGTGATTGTGCAAAAAGTACCAGAGGTTCTGGGAGTTGATGCCGCAACCATAAGGCTGCTTGATCCGTCAGGGGAGAGGCTTCTTCTTGTGGCTTCCTGCGGCCTTAGCAAAGAATATCTCAATCGAGGTCCCATAGACGCTGAAAAGAGTGTCACAAAAGCCCTGGCCGGAACTCCCGTGGCCATCCATGATGCTCTTTCCTATCCTCATATCCAGCATCCTGAAGCCATTCGCAAAGAAGGGATCAAAAGTATTCTGGTGGCCCCTATTATCATGAAGGGGGAAATCAGCGGAGTCTTAAGGCTGCTCACAAAAAGTCCGCGCCATTTTAAAAACCATGAAATTGAGTTTGTTGCAGCCCTGGCTGAACAATGCGGTATTGCCATTGAAAATGCCGGAGCTTATGAGGAGCAGAACCGCCAGATACAATATCTCAAGAGTCTGGAAGAAATCGGCAAGGCCCTTAATTCAACTTTTCAACTGCAGGAGGTGCTTGATTTTATTGTTGCTAAAATTCCTGAAGTAATGACCCTGAAAGGGTGCACCATAAGACTTATTGATCCGGGGAAAGGACATCTGGAGCTTGTGGCCTCCTCTGGCTTGAGCAAAGAGTACCTTGGCCGTGGCTGCATCGATGATGAGCTATCCACCCACCAGGCAATGACGGGGGCGCCTGTTATTATTCATGATGCAACCATTGATCCAAGGATAAGTTTTCAGGAAAATGCAAAAAAAGAAGGGGTTGCCAGTATTTTGGCCGTGGCTATTGTTGTGAAGAAAAGGATCATAGGCGTACTCAGGCTTCTTACTTCTGAAAAGCGGGATTTTTCAGATGCTGAAATCAATTTTGCCACAGCAGTGGCTGAGCAGGGTGGAATTGCCATCCAGAATGCCAAAAATTACGGCAAAATAACAAAACTCATAACAGAGCTTGAACAGCATGAAGATTTTCTTCAGATGGTGATTGACAGCCTTAATGCCCAATTGCTCGTGATAGACATTGATCATCACATCACCATGGTAAACCACGCTTTCCTTGAGAACCATGACTTAAAAGAAGATGATATAATCGGCAAATCTTGTCATCAGATGGTCAGCATCTGTAATCTTGATGATTGTCCTTTAAAACATATTAAACAAGGGGAAAAAACATCTGCCTGTATAAGAAAGATAAAGAAAGGCCCTGGAGAAAAATACCTGGAAGAAAGGGCCACACCCGTTTCTGCCTTTGGTAAAAAAGAGGGAACAGATTTTATTATCTTAACGATCAGGGATGTTACTGCCCATATTCAGCTTCGGGAAGAACACAGGACAAAAGAAAGGCTTCAAGGTGTCCTGGAAATGGCTGGAGCCGCAGCCCATGAACTAAACACCCCAGTATTTTCAGCACTTGGAACGGCCCAGCTGCTTCTTGATGACCTTACCGAATCCCAGATGCAAAATGACCTTGAGACGATTATCCGAAATCTCAATTCCATTTCAGAGCTCACGCGAAAGATGACCCGGATTACCAAATACGAGGCCAAGGAATATGTGGGTGATGTAAAGATCGTGGATATCCAAAAAGCGTCCGAAGATCCAACTGAGTGAAATAAAGGAAGAATACTGACATTTGAATCATGGTTTGTTTTTCAATATTATTTTTTTATTTTCTTCAAGCAGATCCTTATATCTTGTATATAATTCCTCATATTTGAAATTATTCATGCCTTCACATCATAGGGTAAAATCACATGGTATATTGTAAAATCATTTTCAATATTTATGTGGATGGTTTCATAACACGGATGATCCTTTTCATTCAGCAGCGATTTTGAAAATAATTAATCAACCGCCAATCACGAGGCGATCCTGAATAACGACTTTTCCACAGAACAGAAGCTTGTTTTGTCACTGTCACATCAATCACATCTTTTAAACCATTCTTTTTGAAAATTGTCTGTTTTATTAAGCAGTACTCCTGATGGCAAAAGCATACAACAATTGCCGGATTTCCCAAGATGAAGCAATGCTTTCCACATGAAGGTATGGGCGACCTGATTTGAAGGGAAAAAACGCTTTTTCGATATGTTTTTTCCCAGGAAAATTTGGGTCACAAAGCAACGAGTTATGTTTTTCATCCTCCACCCACTGTAGAAGAATTTTATCAGGCATAGAGGTTCGCCCAGTCCAGGGAGGATCTAAAAAAGTTTTATCCAGCAATGTTGACAAATTGGAAACTGCCTCATCAATAACCATCTCGGCTAAATAGCGAGGGGTATAGAATGCACCTTTGGATTTTTTATCATCCGGATTTTCAATCTCAAGCAGGGATTCATATATTGCACTGATGGTTTCAACCGGTATGACAGAAAAATCATAGGCCCAAAAACTCAGTTGACTTGAACCGATTTCCTGACCTTGAAGGAATTGCCGCAAAGAAATAAGATTTCTTTTGGTCAGCATTGAGAGTTCCGACTCAAAATCTTCTTAAAACATACTTCCGTTAAAATCTTTTTTTAATGTGGTGAAGAGAATAGTAAGGCATTGCCGAATTTTTGAAATGGACTTTTGTTCAAATAAATCCAACAAAGACCTTATTTTTTGTTCTGAAAGAATAGGGTAATCATTCAGCGAGATTATTTCGCGGTCTATCAGGTAACAGGTAAAAATAAGGCGCCCAACAAATGAATTGATTTTTCTTCTATACTCAACGGTATTTTCATGGGCCAATTGATCACTTAAACCCTTTAATTGATCAATTAAATAGTGATCCACCGTCTCTTTGGGGTTAAATTTTTTTGGGCGAGACCGATAATACTCTCCTGTTGTAATTCGCTCAAATAACTTATAATTTTCAAGTGTATCTGCAACCCTGTTCAGCTTTTTGATAAACGCTTCATGTTCTTCAATGGGCTTTTTAATATCATCCTCCGGTTTGACCATACCTGAAAATATATAGATCATTTGAGGGTCTTGGAGGATAAGAACTGTCGCTATGGACTAATTCCAGAATTTTTTATGCCAGTGGTTAATTTGGGAGCGGCTAAGAGAAGAAGTGAAATTTTTTAATTATACCGTTGGCTTTTCTTCTATGCAAAAGATGCCGTCAAGTGCCATTGCCTGAAAAGCTCTCTGCATATAGTGGGCTTGCCCGTCAAGGGCATATTTATCTACATCTTCTATGGAACTGAAATATTCTTTTTCAGGTATGGATTTCAGTCCGAAAATTTTAGCTGACATTAATCTACTCATACATTAATCTTTCTTATTAATAAACCAGCCAATTTACCAGCAATTCTGATATGGCAGCTATCGGACTTTGGTATTATAATATTGGGGAAGTCCGGGTTCTCACTTTGTAATTCAACTCGGTCAGTATATTTAAAGAATCTTTTCAGAGTTGCTTCATCTTCAAGAATCACAGCCGCAACCTCTCCATTTTCAACGATGTTCTGATGTCTGATAATAGCTATATCACCTGTATTAATACCGATGTTTTTCATGCTGTCGCCCGCAACATGCAAAGCAAAATATTCGCCCGAGCCCAGGAAATCGGTTGGCACCTTCAAATGATCTTCTGCTTCCTGACAAGCAAAGATGGGAGCTCCGGCTGCAATCTTTCCAATAATCGGAATTTGGTCATTACAGGAGAGGTGTTCCGGTATAGTATCCATTAATGCTTTAAGAACCTGAATACCACGTGATTTACCTGGATGTACTTTTATATATCCCTTTTTTGCGATTAATCGGAGATGACCTCGAACGGTATTAATACTTTTATATTGAAAATTTATTGCGATTTCGTCTAAAGTCGGTGGGATACCTTCTTTGTCCAAGTGCTTTGTTATATAGACAAAAATGCTTTTTTGAATTGATGTTAGGGTTCCCATAAAAATCATATACTGTAATCATATACAGTATGCAAGAAAAAATTACTGAAAGCCAGCCAATGCTGTACTAACCAGGGTTGGGGGCATGCTGTTATTGGAAATTAAAACCCTTATGAGTTTTTAAGAATCTGGGCCACCTTGTCTTCCAGCTCGTCCTTATCAATGGGCTTTACACAATACTCCCCGGCACCAAGCTTTAAACACTCCCTGGCAGTTTCTATGGTAGGATAACCTGTGAGCATGATAACCTTAAGGGATGGCAATCTTTTTTTCATTTCTTCCAGGACTTCAACACCGCTCATTTTTTTTAATTTGATATCCAGGATTGCCAGGTCAACCTCATTGGATTCCACAAATGAAATAGCATCTTCTTCTTCCGTAAAAGGAATAACCCTATGCCCTTTTCTCTCAAGAATCCGTTTAACCAGGTTTGCTGCATCCAGTACATCATCCAGTGCGAGAATGTTAGCCATTTAGTTCTCCCTTTTTCATGTTTAATCCTGTGGGCAGCACAACAATAAATTGTGTTCCATTGCCTTCTTTTTTTCCTGATAACGGAGGCGAATAAACGTTAATGGTTCCGTTATGCTCTTTTATAATACCAAATGTCACGGACAACCCAAGCCCTGTTCCCTGGTCCGGACCTTTGGTGGTATAAAAGGGTTCAAATATCTTTTTTATATTATCTTTGGAAATTCCACAACCCGTATCTGATATGGATATTTTGATCTCACTTTGAGTTTTTCCAAATCCAGAGTTAATAAAGATGCTGCCATTTTCTTTAATGGCATCAAATGCATTGTTCAAAAGATTGATAAAGACCTGTTTTAATTTTTCTTTATCACCTTGCATCAATAAAGGATTTTTATCGTACTCATGTTTAACTATAACATGATTAAGACTGAATGTATGTTCAACCATGGAAAGTACTTCTTTGATAGCTTCATTAATATTGAATTTTGTTATGTTCTTTTGACTGGAACGAGAAAAATTTAAAAGATCTACAACAATTTTGGAGCAAAGTTTTGTCTGCTTGGCAATTGTTGCCACATCTTCATACATCTGCCCGTCCTTTTCAACATCTTCAAGCAAAAGCTGAGCATATCCAAGGATAATACCAAGGGGCGTATTGATCTCATGGGCAACTCCGGCAGCAAGACGGCCCACAGATTCCATTTTCTGGGACTGGGTGAGCTGTTCCTGGACAGCCTTTAGCTTGGTAATATCCCTGCCGCTGCACACTAGACCCTTGACATAGTTTTTAGTTTCCAGCACAGGAATTTTTACCACATGTAGCCATTTTAATCCTTTTAAACCCGGCACTCTATTTTCTTTAACAAGGGGGATTCTTGTTTCAAGAATGCTTTTATCCTCTTTATTAAACATCTCTGCCAGGGTTTTGGAAAACAAATCACCATTTGCCTTTCCAATAATTTCTTCCTTGTTTTTATTCAGCATTTCACAAAAAGCCCTGTTTACGGATACGTAACAGCCTTCATTATCCTGCAGGGATATAAAATCCGGTATGGCATCCAGGATTGTCTGGAGAAGTGCTTTCTGTTCATTTAAAATGCTTTCGGCAGTTTTCAGGTCAGATAAATTTCCCTTTAAAGACAGGGTCATGGCATCAAAACTTTCCGCAAGGCTCTGGATTTCGTCCCCTGAACATTGTTTATAAACCTGGCATTGCTGACAGGAGTCAATTCTTTTAGCGTATTCTCCTTCAACACAGCTTGTACAAAGGGTGCCGGCCATGTACCAGCACCGGTGGCACTGGTTTTCATATGCAGGACATTCTTTTTGACTGCATTGCATAATATCCCAGCAGTTTTTTTTCAACATCGGGGCAGTTCTGACATCAAGATCTCCTCTCAATGCCTGTTCTGACGAGTCATGCAGTTTTTTAATACTTTTTGTCACGGGTTTCAGCAGCAGGGTTCCCACTATGCCTGCCATGAGTATGGCAAAAATTATGGTTACAATAGTGGTAAACATAATCTTATTCACCATTTTTTCAGCCTGTGTTTGAAAAAGGCCCAGCCTAAGGGTTCCCAAGCGATTGTCATTGATAATAACAGGTACTGCATAATCAAAAATCAATTGATCCCCTGTATCCAGAAGCTGCATTGATCCTTTTTGGCCGTCTTGAACCGTGTTTGCCGTCTTAAGCTCCACTGGAAACCCATGTTTAAAAGTATGTATAAGGGGATTGCCTTTTTCATCCAGGACAAAGGTATAAAATATACCATTGTCCAATTGAACGGTTTCATCCACAAGCACTTTCATTCTTAAAAAATCCATGGCCAGCATGGGCTCTACCATGCGGGCGGAAAGGCTAACTCCTATTGAAACCCCTCGATTTTTTATCTCCTCCAGCATGGAGTCTTTCATGACCTGGCTGACCCATAGGAAAATGACAAGGCCCTGGATCAGGAGCAAGGAAAAAAAACCCAAATATATTTTACTACGGAAACCCAATTTCATTTATTTTGTCATTTCCTTATTCCTCAAGACTCATGCCCACCCTTTCAGCCAATTGTCGCACAGGGTCGAAATCTTTATCAACAGAGTTTATCACTTTGATAAAACTGGCAGCTTCTAGTATTTCACGATGCTCTTTATTGTTAAAATCAAGTTTTCTAAAAGCCTGGTTTAATTTTTCCACGATTTTTTTATCCAGGTTTTTCCTGGCAGCATAGACCCATCCAGGATAGGGATTACTCATTGAAACAACCTTTATCTTATTAATATTGATTTTATCTGATACAACATCCAGGGTGCCTTCCCTGATGGTTCCAATATCATATTTACCGGCATAAACGGAAAGCACAACCTTTTCCTGTTTTCCTCCAGGCCCCGGTGCAAAGGCAATCTCTTTAAAATCTTTTTTTGTGATTCCGTGGTCAATGAAATGGCCCAGGGGATACAGATATCCCCCTGCTGATGTTGAATCCACGGCAATCCATCTTTTGTTACGGCAATCATATATATTCTTGATGGATGAATTATCAGCTCTGCAGATAATCTGGCCCCTGAACTTATCTTTGCCCGTCATTTCCACGATCCTGGCAAAGGCTTTTGCCCCGTAGCGGTGGGCAATTTTTATATAAATAAAAGGATTGGAGTATGAAATATCGATTTTTTCCTGACCCACCATTTTCATGTGCTCATCAAATGTATCTGGAAATATCTGTTTGATATTCAGTCCTGTCTCTTTTCTTAAGTACTGGATAAGGGAATGGTGGCGGAAGTGGGATATGGTATGGGAGTATTGGGGGAGATAGGCATAGGTGATAACACCATGTTCTTCTTTAAGTATTACCTGCTCTCTTTCAGTCAAGTCCACCTTAATGGCAGATTCATTTTCTCCGCATCCAGAGAATAATAAAAAGCAAAGCAAAAACACCCATCCATATTTCACTTTTATTTCTCCTTTACCCTGACATTGCAACTATAGGGTTTGTTTTTTATTATCCCATACTTATGTGCAGATCAACCATACCATATAGATGAAGGTTTTACTAAAAAAAATTAAAACGGCTGTTTCAGCCCCACTTCCTATAGCAAGAGGCAAGTGTTCTCATCCCTGAAATATAAATTCAGCACTGAAAAATATCCATACCTTATAGGTTTTGTTTATGAATATAAAACTAAAAAAGGATTTAACCTTATTCAAGTTAAATCCTTGTGTTTTTCATGGTAGGCACGAGCGGACTTGAACCGCTGACTTCTACCGTGTCGAGGTAGCACTCTACCAACTGAGTTACGCGCCTGAATCGTCCAGGCTTTATTAACAAAAACCCTGGTTTGTGTCAAGAAAAACGTGGACCTTATTCCGTTCTATTCTAGTTTTTATCAACAGAAGGAGTTTTATTTTTGGAATCATCAATCAAAGGATCAGCATTTTTTTCAATAAATTTGATGGTAACAAGAGTGTCCGTGATATCTGAAAATTCCAGCCCGAAAGAATCAAAAGTTTTCAGCATAACGGCATCGGCAAACTGGGATGATTTCCCCTTATAAAAAATTTCCATGACAGCATAGTCAGTCCCCAGTTCTTTGGGCTGCATGTTCTCAATTCCGGACATTTGTTTAAACTGCTGCTTTAATGCGATAAACCTGGGCAGAAAATTTTTTCCTTTTATTGTTACGTCAAAGGCGTGTTCTTTCCTTAAATACCCTGTCCAGTACTCATTCAATTGTTTACTTAGATCCTGGGCAGAAAGACTCGCCGCTTTAATAAGGGCCTGAATGTTTCCTTCATTTTCCATATCGCTTTTGACCACAGCCTGAACCTGGGAGGTAACAACTTTTTCTCCTGTTTCAAGATTGTATCCTTCCAGGTCTATTTGTGAATTAAAGGTTTTTTCTTCTCCCATTCTATTTATGGCTTCTTCAGAGACTGCTTTTCCAAAAACAATCATATCTGCATCCATTTTTTTACCAAGACCCTTGGCAGCCGCCACATCATAAATTGAATTAAAGGTAATATTATAGAAAGAAGGGTCCGGCCTTACACTGTCATTGCCAGTTATAATGAAACGATCCTGGATCAATTGTTCAATAATAATTGTTTCTGCAAGAGGCTGGTATGGTATTGGGTTTTTCCCCCACCAGTATTTGGGAAGCAGATCAGAAGGTGTCTTTTCCACAATAAAAAACAGAATTACAGGTTTGTCCTTATTTGCATTGAGTATCCTGGCATCGGTCAATGTCTTTTCAAGCTTATGGATATCCACCTTTGATTCCACCCCCACAAGATAATAACCTTTGTTTTCAATTCCGCCCAGAACTTGATAGGTAATAATATAGTCTGAAGCATGGGGAAGCACCTGGCTGTAAAAAAAATCAAGGTTGGATGCAAAGACCTGTTTTGAAACAATTTTTGCAAAGGCATTTTGAACGGCAACCTTTAAGGCTTCATATACTGCATTTTGCTTTGCCTGCTGAAGATTTTGACTGGTAATCCGCCCTTTACCAGTGGTGACACCCATTAATATACTTGAATCTTCAACAGCAGATGATGGCTCAGATATGAAGAGGACAGTGATGAATAAAACAATGAAACCAATGGAGCTTGTTTTTTTTAACATCTTTTTTATACCTTTCTTTCAATGGAATAATCTGCAATCAGACATAAAATCTGTTTGGAGGGGCAATCATTAAATTCCGCAAGGCATGCCTTGGCTTTGTCTACATGGTCACCTGCTTTTTCCTTAGTATATTCAATTCCCTTGTATATATATAATTTTTTTTTTAATTTTTCAAATTGTTCAGAATCAAATTGCGGTTCAGTTATAGCAGCCTCCATCCACTTCCTGTCTTTTTGAGATGCATTGGCAAGGCTGTAGATTAACGGTAAAGTCAGTTTTCCCTCCCGCATATCTGCCCCGGGGTTTTTTCCAAGCTCTTTGGCGCTTGCAGTGTAATCCAGAAGATCGTCCGCCATTTGAAAGGCCATTCCCAGATGGAATCCATAAAGATTTAAAGCATCCTGCTGTCCTTTAGGTGCATTTGCAAGGATGGCACCACTTTTACAGGCACCCTGGAGCAAAACAGCAGTTTTTCTTTCAATGATCTTTAAATACTCTTTTTCAGAAAGATCAAGATTTCCTTTTTTTTCCAGCTGGTCTATCTCTCCTTCAGACATATCCCGGGTGATTTTTGCAATGACTGAAATAATATCCGGTTCTTTTGTTCTGGCTGCAATATCAAGGGCACGGGCCAAAAGGAAATCGCCTGTAAGAACCACTTTGGGAGCTGACCATTTTTTGTGGGCAGCTTTTTTACCCCTTCTTTTCTCTGCTTCATCCACTACATCATCATGTAAAAGGGTGGCTGCATGAAGGTATTCAAAAATTGTTGAAAACTCGATATCAAACGCATTATTGTAACCGCAAATCCTTGCACTGTTAATCATCAGAAGTGGTCTCAGCCTTTTCCCGCCACTGAAAAGAAGGTGGGAAGCAATCTGTTTTACCAGGCCTAAATTAGGTTTTAAATGATGTTCAAGTGCGATTTCAATTTTTTCAAGATCAGGGGTCACCATTTCAACGATTTTTTGTTTTAACCCTTTTGTCACAAAATCTCTCCAGCAATATCATATTCAAACGCCTCTGTGATTCTTACCTTAACAAAGGTACCTATTTCAAGTCCATTGGCATAAATAAATGTAACTCCGTCCACCTCAGGGGCCTGAAACTTTGTCCTGCCAATGTATACGCCTTTTTCCGGATTTTCTTCAACCAGGACTTCAAATGTTTTATCCACATGTTTTTCATTTATTGATACTGAAATTTTAGCCTGGGCTGCCATTAGCATGCCATGCCTTTTTTCAGCAATTTTTGAAGGTACATGATTTTTTAAAAGATGAGATTTAAGATCATCTGAATCCGAATAGGTGAATACACCTAAATGATCAAAGCGGATATCTTTAATAAAGGTCATTAACTGATCAAAATCAGCATCTGATTCACCGGGAAATCCTACAATAATAGTTGTTCTTAAAGCTGCGCCAGGATCTATTTTTCGGATTGTATTAAAAAGGGCATAAAGATCTTCAATGGTATAAGGCCGGCCCATTTTTTTAAGTATGGATGAAGAGGCGTGCTGGATTGGAACATCATAGTAGGAACAGATGTTTTTATGGTTTTTTACACTCTTTATGATCGACTCTGTCAATGTTTTTGGATGGGTATATAAAAATCGTATCCATGTATTGGCATTTGCATGTTCATTTTCAAGGGTTGCGGCGACAGAAGCAAGAACATGTTCAAATCCTTTTCCATCCTGGAAATCCTGCCCGTAATCAGTGGTATTTTCAGCCGTCAAAAGAATCTCTTTAACACCTGTCTTAACAAGAATTGCGGCTTCTTTACAGATATCAGCAACAGGTCTTGAGCGCTGAATGCCGCGAAGGCTCGGGATAATACAATAGGTGCATTTTCTATTGCATCCTTCTGATACTTTGATATAGGCAAGAAAATTATTTGTCAATTGCCTTTGTTCGGCAAGATCCTGGAATGGCCTGTTGACGGGATCAGGGAAAACAATTAAAGGCTTTTTGCTCTCATTCTCCACTGCCTCCACAATAAGATCTATTGCAGCAGTGCCTAAAAACGCATCCACTTCAGGCAGTGCAGATAAAAGGTTTTCATCTTCTTTATACCTCTGGGAAAGACATCCTGTGGCAATCAGTTTTTTACAGAGGCCTGTTTTTTTTAATTTTGCCATTTCCAGAAGAACATCAACAGCCTCATCAGAGGCTGTTGATATAAATCCGCAGGTATTGACAATGATCACCTGGGCAAGATGCGGATCATCTGTTATCGAATGACCCGCAGCCACAAGTTTTCCCAGCATTATTTCACTGTCAACCCGGTTCCTTGAACATCCAAGGGTTTCAAGAAAAATGATCATATGGACTGGGCCATAAGGTCTCCCAGTTGTTTGGAAAATTTTGAAGGATTATCCAGTTTGCCGCCTTCACTGATGATGGCAATATCAAATAGAAGATCACTATAGTCTTTTAAAACCGGGTTGGTGGTGTCAGTTTCAAAAAGTGTTTTCATCTTATCCATAACAGGATGGTTCACATTGACTTCCATCACTCTTTTCTGGTCCGGTGTTTTCTGGCCCGATGCCTTCATGATTTTTTCCATGTAGGCGCTCATGCCGTAATCATCTCCGGACAGACAGGAAACAGAATCCTTAAGCCTGTTGGATACCACTACATCCTTGACCCTTTTTTCAAGCTTTCCCTTAAGAAAGGAGAGTAGGGCTGAATATTCATTTTTCTTTTCATCATCCACTTTTTCAAGGTCAAGATCCCCTTTTTCAGCGCTCTTGAGTTTTTTCTCCTTGTATTCAGGCAAAGACTGTGTAACCCATTCATCAATGGGATCTATCATTAAAATGACTTCATAGTCCCTGGCTTTCAAGGACTCCAGCAAAGGAGAATTCATTAAGGATGTCAGGCTTTCACCCGTCAGGTAATAGATCTCTTTCTGATCTTCCTTCATGTTTTCAATATACTCGTCCAGGCTCACATATTTGTCATCTGACTTTGTGGTCTTGTATCTCAAAAGGGATGCCAGTTTTTCCTTGTTTTCAAAATCAGTGGGGATACCGGCTTTAAGTGCCTGACCAAACTCATTGAAAAAGGCTTCATATTTTTCTTTATCCATGCCTTCCAGCACGCTGAAAATCTGTTTAACAAGATTTTTTTTGATATTTCTGACCAGGCGGTCTTCCTGAAGAATTTCACGGCTCACATTCAAGTTTAAATCCGGAGCGTCCACAACCCCTTGAACAAATCCAAGATACTCAGGTAAAAGTTCCTTGCAGTCATCCATTATAAATACCCGTTTGCAATAAAGCTGCATTCCGTGCTTTCTTTCAGGTCTGAAAAGATCCATGGGAGCCTTTTCTGGCAGATACATCAAAACATCGTATTCTGTTACACCTTCAAATTTCTTGTGGATGATTTCAATGGGCTTGTCCCAGTTATGGCTGATGTGTTTGTAGAACTCTTCATGTTCTTTATCGCTCACATCCTCTTTGGCTTTTGACCAGATGGCTTTCATGGAGTTCAAAGTTTCATCTTTTCTGACTTTTTTGAAAGTATCACCAATGGGTTTGCCTTCTGAATCTTTGATAAGCTCATTTTCCGGAATGGGCTCACTTTTTTCAACATTCATCACTACGGGATAGGTAACAAAATCAGAATGTTTTTTCACAATATGCTGGATGGTGTATTCTTCTGTAAAATTCTGTTCACCTTCCTCAGGATCTTTTAAGAAAAGTGTAATTGTTGTGCCGCGAGTGTCTTTTTCGATCTCCTGAACAGTGTAAGACCCTTTTCCATCTGATTCCCATCTGACTGCAGTATTTTCTCCCGGTGCTCTTGTTTCGAGCATGACCTTGTCGGCAACGATAAAAGCAGAATAAAACCCTACACCAAACTGGCCGATGAGTTCAGGCGAAAGTGTATTTTCCTTTTTGGAATTTTCAAGTGCTTTCATAAAGGCCGCTGTTCCTGACTGAGCAATAGTTCCGATATTATCATTGACTTCATCAAAGGTCATTCCAATACCATTATCGGAAATCTGAAAAGTTTTATTTTCAGAATCCAGGGATATACGAATATGATAATCATTATCATCAGCAAATAGATCCGGTTTTGTCTGCTCTTCAAATCTTGCCTTGTCAATGGCATCAGATGCATTTGAAATCAGCTCTCTAACAAATATTTCCCTGTTGGAGTATAAAGAGTTGATAATCAGATGCAAAAGCTGCTGCACTTCGGTTTTAAATTTACGTGTTTTTTTTGTACCCATGTTTCCTCCTGTGTTTTTATTTTTTTAAATTCATATTTAAAATATTGTTCCATAATAATTGTTGCAAAAAACAAAATGTCAAGTGGGTTTCAATGGGGATTAAAAGGTGGTCAGACAAATTCAAGAAAGGTTAAAAAAATAAAAATTGGTCCTGAGGAAAAGATGGGTATAAAGGAAAGACGGATACGACGAGAAAAAATCAGGCAGAAACAAATCCTTGATGCAGCTAAGAAATTGTTTTTTGAGCAGGGATTTGCCGCAACCTCCATGAATCAGATAGCCAAAAAAGTCGAGTTGAGCAAAGGTACGCTCTACCTGTATTTTAAAAATAAAGAAGAATTGTATATTTTAAATAAGAAATTATCCAAAGCGCTTATTGATAAAACAACCTGGCATGAAACATGGAAAAGGTGAAATACAGTTTTCAGGACCCCCTTTTTAAAAGCCGCCCATCAATAAGGACAAGGCCGATAAAAATCAAACCCATGCCTGCAAAGGCGTTCCATCCAGGGTTTTCTCCCAGCACAGCCATGCCTAAGAAAATAGCACTGACGGGAATTAAAAAGGTTACCAGTAAAATATTGGTGGCCCCGGCTTTTGAAAGCACATAAAAATAAATAATATAAGCCAGTGATGTTGAAATGGCGGCAAGCCCGAAAAGCGCGGCCCATGTTACAGGTGTGGGATCAAGTGCCAATGGCTGTTCCATGATAAACGCCATGGGAATCATAATGATGGTAGAGCCTGTAAGCATTCCTGCAGACACTACCACAGGATCAATATCCTTGAATCTTCGAGCGAAAATGGCTGCAAATGCATAGAAAAGAGCGGCTCCTAACACTGCAAGCTGTCCTGCCATCTTCATCCCTGCTCCATTTAAAGCGTCAATACCGATCAAGAGGGCCACACCACCCCATCCAAATAAAACACCGGCCAGCCTGTTTTTTGTCAGGGGCTCGTCTTTTGTTAAAAAATGCGCAAGAATAACACTGAAAACGGGTGCCGTTGCATTTAATATTGATGCCAGACTTGAATCGATATGGCTTTGCCCCCATGTGATGAGAGTGAAAGGAATCGCATTGTTTAATGCACCAAGGGCCAGGAAAGCACCCCAGATGCCAATGGTTTTCGGCATTTTACGCCCTGTCAGCCGAACAAAGGCCAGCAGGAGAAAAGCGGCAAAACCCACCCGGTATAATACAATTGTCAAAGGTGTCATCTTTTCCACAGCAATTTCTACAAAGAAAAAAGATGCTCCCCAGATAATTGAAAGCAAGATGATCAAACACCATAATTTAATTCCCATGGCCTTATTCATATTTTGTATCCTTAAATATTTTTTAACAGACTTATAAACCTATTGAATAATTTTCGCCACCCGAATCTTGCTGGATAGAAACCTTTTGTTCCTTATGTGTCAAACAATTTGATAAATGTCCCGCTAAAAATGGTTTGGTAAACGATTAGGCCAAAAAAGATTTGAGTCAAATCAACATATTGAATTTTTTGATAATATCTGCTATTAAATGGCTTTAAATTTTAAGGAATTTTAAAGCTATGCACTATGAAGGTATGATGATAAGGCCGCCAAGTGAGGCCGATAGTATCTTATTACAGGTCACTCTGGGCTGTTCCCATAATAAATGTACCTTTTGCGGGACATTCAGGGAAAAGCGTTTTAATATAAAAAAAGACGATATTATCTTTCAAGATATAGAATTTGCGAAAACACATTGCCAAAGGCAGGACAGGCTTTTTATCTGCGATGGAGATGCCTTGATCGTTCCCCAGAAAAGACTTGTCAATATTCTAAAACGAATAAAAGAGCGATTGCCCTGGGTTAAAAGAGTGGGTCTTTATGCCAACACCAAGGGTATTGCCATGAAGACGGACGAGCAGCTCAAAGAACTGCACGAACTTGGAGTCAAAATCGCTTATATGGGTCTTGAATCAGGAGATGATATTATTTTAAAGGAGATTAAAAAAGGTGCTGATTCCTCTAAAATGATCAAAATGGGAAAACGGGTCAGACAGGCAAGTATCAAGCTGTCCATAACAGTGCTCAACGGTCTGGGCGGTCGAAAAAATTCTAAACGTCATGCAATGGAAACAGGCAGGGTCTTATCTGCCATTGATCCTGAATTTGTAGGGGCTTTAAGCCTGATGCTGGTACCTGGTACTGAACTTTTTGAACAGCATGAAAAAGGGGATTTTGAACTAATCAACCCTGAAGAAATGCTTGAAGAACTTGGCCTGATGATCGCATCAACCCATCTTTCAAACGGGCTTTTCCATGCAAATCATGCATCCAACTATCTTCCCATAAGGGCAAAACTGCCCGAAGAAAAAGAAAAAACACTTGAATTGATATCACAGGCACTCAAAGGAAATGTGGCCCTTAAACCGGAGCATATGAGAGCTTTGTAACATAAATTGAAAGATACAGGAGAATCAAACAATGGCCCAAGCCCAGACAAACATTGATCAATTAACGATAACTACCATTAGAACCCTTTGTATGGATGCAGTTCAAAAAGCCAACTCCGGTCATCCTGGAGCACCAATGGGTTTAGCACCTTGTGCATATGTTTTGTTTAAACGCTTTTTAAAACACAATCCTAAAAACCCTGCATGGATTGACAGAGACCGCTTTGTTCTTTCCGGGGGCCATGTATCTTCTTTAATTTACAGCTTGCTCTACCTGTTTGGTTATGGACTGGAAATAGATGATTTGAAAAATTTCAGGCAGTGGGGTTCAAGAACCCCGGGACACCCTGAATTAGGACATACACCAGGGGTAGAAACCACAACAGGTCCACTGGGTCAGGGAATTGCAAATGCAGTGGGTATGGCTGTTGCAGAACGTCATCTTGCAGCAAGATTTAACATGAAAGACAAAGAAATTATTAATCATCACACTTATGTGATGTGCGGTGATGGTGACCTTATGGAAGGAGTTGCTCTTGAGACGATATCCCTTGCAGGACATCTGGGCCTGGGAAAACTGATCTGCCTTTATGATGATAATTCCATTACCATTGAAGGAAAAACAGATATTGCTTTTACAGAAGATGTAAGAGCAAAATTTGAAAGCCAGAACTGGCATGTTGTAACTGTTAATGACGGCAATGATCTTGAGGAAATCCAAAAAGCGATCCAGGCCGGTAAAGATGCGGTTGCAAGACCTAGCTTAGTACAGATCAAAACCCATATTGCCTATGGAAGCCCCAACAAACAGGACTCTTCAGATGCCCATGGAGCACCCCTTGGTGTGGAGGAAATTAAACTGGTTAAAAAGTTTTATGGTGCGCCGGTGGATAAAAACTTTTTTGTACCTGAGAATGTTCTTGAGAACTGCGGGAAAGCCCTGATATTTGGAGAAGGGTTTGAACAAAGTTGGCAGAACATTTTTAACGATTATAAAAAGCAATACCCAAAACTTGCTGCAAGCTTTGTTGATGCCATCAGTGGATTTCTATCCGAAGGCTGGGATGCAAAGATTCCTCAATTTAATCCTGAAGACGGACCTGTAGCAACAAGAGCGGCTTCGGGCCAGGTCTTGAATGCCATTGCAGACAACCTGCCTGAATTAATGGGGGGATCTGCCGACCTTGCTCCTTCAAACAAAACATATATCAATGGTGCAAGCGATTTCCAGAAAGATGCCTATGATGGTCGGAATATAAGGTTTGGTGTCCGGGAACATGCCATGGCTGCCATAATGTCTGGAATGTATCTTCATTCAGGCATTCGACCTTATGGCGGAACTTTCCTTGTGTTTGCCGATTATATGCGCCCTGCAATCCGTATGGCTACTTTGATGAAACTGCCGCTGATTTATGTATTTACCCATGACAGCGTTGCCGTGGGAGAAGATGGACCCACACACCAGCCCGTTGAACATCTGGCATCATTGCGGGCCATTCCCGGTCTAAACGTTGTGAGGCCGGCTGATGCCAATGAAACAGCACTTGCCTGGAAACAGGCTTTAAAAACGGTTGATTCACCAACCGCATTAATACTTAGCCGTCAAAAACTGCCCACCCTGGATGTATCTCAGCGGGACGGTGAGTTTAATTATGGGGCATATGCCGTGAAAAAGGTAATGGATCCTGATATGATTCTCATTGGAACGGGATCTGAAGTTCATATCTGTGTTGAGGCGGCAGGAATCCTTAAAAAAGATCATAACATAAAAGCGACGGTGGTATCCATGCCGTCCTGGGAGTTGTTTGCAAACGCGCCTGCACCTTACAGAGAAAGAATTTTGCCAACCAGTATTACAAAAAGAATGGCAGTTGAAGCAGGCATCTCCATGGGATGGGAAAAATACACAGGTTCTGAAGGTAAAATTATCGGGATTGATAAATTCGGTGCTTCAGCTCCCGGTGGAACCGTTCTCAAAGAGTATGGAATTTCTGTGGAAAATATTGTTGAAAAAGCCCTTGATCTTTTAAAGTAGCAATTTATTCAGCTCTTACGCTTGAAACCGCCCTGTCTGATGGATATTTTTTTCGAGGCTATTCGCTTAACCTCCTGCAAATATCCATCAGACAGGGCTTTGAGAATAACTTTTTTTAAAGGGCTGAACAATTACTTTTTTATTTACAATAAAAGGAGAAAGGCTATGCATATCAGTGTAAAAACAAATGCAAGAACCCAGATGATCGATATTACATCTAAGGTTCAAACCGCTGTAAAAGAATCCGGAATTAAAAACGGTCTTGTCCATGTTTTTTCCATGCATACCACAGCTGCTGTAACCATTAATGAGAATGCAGATCCTGCTGTTGAAGCAGATATTTTAAACACCATCAACAAGGTGATTCCATGGGATGATCATTTCAAACACATGGAGGGCAATTCTGCCGCTCACATAAAAGTCAGCCTGTTCGGCCCTTCAGAAATTATTCCTTTGGAAAATGGTTCCTTTGTTCTGGGCACCTGGCAGGGTATTTATTTTTGCGAATTTGACGGGCCGAGAAACCGGAGGGTGAATATTAAAATTATTCCAGGTTGATCAGAGCATACTAATTTAAATCATCTTTAGGTTTCTTTGTACTTGGAACTTTAAATACGGGCACACCTTCTTTGGCAAGAACTTTATCTTCTTCTTTTGTTGTTGTGCCTTTAATATTTCGATATTCTTCTGTTCCATAATGCATTTTCAAGGCTTGTTTTGTAAAGCCCGATCCCACATCTTCAAAGTTTTTTTCAACATATTCAGCCACTTTCTCAGTTAATTCAGCCATGACTTCCTGTCTTGCCTGCAAGGCGTTATGACTTGTATTATGGGAGGATTTTTTAATGGCGATCAGGTGTTGTTTCTGCACGACAGATGTGGTTTCGCAGACAGGGCATGCTAAAATGCCCTGTTCCTGTTGCTTTTCAAGATCATCCTTGTCTTCGAACCAGCCTTCAAAGGTATGACCATTTAGACATTCAAGATCAAATACTATCATTTTAGATAATTCTGTTTACACCTGTGGCGATGTTATAACAACAGTCTCCCATTTTTTCATAATTTGTAACAAGGGCAATAAAGAAAACACCCACATCCACCTCGCATTTTCCATTCCTTAATCGTTCAATATGGTGATATCTCATATCCTCACGCATCTGGTCAATCAAATCTTCATGAGCTAATGCCTTCTGATAAAACCCTTCGGTTTTTTCGTGTAATTCTTTAATGATTAAAATTAAGAACTTGTCTAATTGTTCGGATATGGCCTTAAGGTCTTGTTTGGCGCTTTCAGTGAACGTAAAATTATTTTCATAAATTTTTTCAAGTATTTTAGACACATTCTCCATGCCATCGCCCAGTCTTTCAATATTATTGGCAATTCGCATCAATTCTGATATCTCTCTTGCCTCGGGCTCGTTCACTTCTCCTTGATAAATGGTTGTCAAATATTTGATAATAATTTTCTGGCAATCATCTATGTGTTCTTCTATGGCATCTCTTTCTCCAAGGATATCATCATCCCGTATCACAAGACAAGTTGATACTTTTTTTATATTCATATGAACAAATTCTATATTTTGTATGATTTCACCCTTAACCTTGGCAAGGGCACCGATGGGTGAATCAATAAATCCTGAATCAAACTCCGGCAGTCTGTATCTTTCTTTTGATTTTACAGGCTTAGGGGATATTAAAATGGTCAGTTGAACCAGCTTGGGAAGAAAAATCAGAAACACCATGGCATTTATAACATTGAAAATCGTATGGCCATTGGCAATATATCTTGCAACATTGACGTATTCGCTGTTCATAGTATGGGTCACGGAACCGGCACCTAATTTTAAGGTGATAACCTCTACAAAATCAACAAACCATGGGAAAATCATCAGGATAATACCCACCCCGATAACGTTAAAAATCGTATGGGCATTTGCCGTTTTATGGGCATCGGCATTGTTTGATCCCAGAGTGGATAATTGAGCAGTCACAGTGGTACCGATATTTTCTCCTAAAACAAGGGCAAGGGCCGTTGGAAAGGTTAAAAGGCCTGATGCGGCAAGCGTCATTGTCAAACCTACTGTAGCGGAAGAAGATTGAACAACAACAGTCAGAATGGTTCCCATGAAGACACAAAGGAGAATACCACCAAAGCTTTCTGTGCTGAATGTTGTAAAAAACTCAATAAACTGGGGATCGGATTTTATGGGGGAAAGACCCATTTTCATGACGGTCATGCCATAAAAAAGCAGGCCGAATCCCAGAATAATATCACCTATATGCCGGTAACTTCTTTTTTTTGAAAAATATTTAAGACCAACACCAATGGCAATGGCCGGAAGAGCAAGTTTTGTTAATTTAAAGGCGATCATCTGACCTGTGATGGTGGTGCCGATATTTGCACCGATGATCACACCCACTGCCTGCTCAAAAGCCATGATACCGGCACTCACAAACCCGATGAGCATGACAGTTGTTGCAGATGAGGATTGAATAACCGCAGTAACACCGGCACCTGTAGCGCATCCCATAATTCTATTGGAAGAGATGGCTTCCAGAATCCGCCTTATTTTTTGTCCAGCTGTTGCCTGAAGGCCTTCCGTCATCATTTTCATTCCAAGAATGAAGAGCCCAAGGCCGCCAAGGGTTTGAATTAATATACCTGCTAAGTTCAATTTTTTCCTTTGTTATACTTATAATAGCTAATATTGTGTTAAAATAATTCCAGCAAAATTCTGACAGAGCAAAAGAGTTATATATTAAATCTTCTGATTTTTCAATTGTGAAATACGATTTAGATCAATGGTTGAAATTACACAGGGGAAAAGAGTATTATTTGTAAAAACAGGATGTTCTATAAGATTAAATTTGGAATTATTGACGGCAGTCTCCCACATTGCAGTGTGCGGGATCGGTGTATAATAGGCTAACACAGGCTGTATACCGGCCTGCTTTACAAGGTGCATGGACATTTGAACTTCATCAAGATTTTGATTGGGCAAGCCGCATAATAAATATGCACCCACCTGATCTTTTTTGAATCCAGCCGTTTTTAGATTTTCAACTGCATTAAAAAAATCATCATCTCCAACTTTTTTATCATGGTTCCGGGTTTTAGAAAAATCAGTAGTTTCAAGGCCCAGGCGGATGGTTTTAAATCCTGCTTTAAACATCAATCGGGCGGCTTTTTTAGAAACAGCATTGATATGGACAGCGTTGGGGGTATGAAAAAACAATTCCATTTTTGAAGAGATTATTTTTTCAAATAATGGGAATGCATACTGGTTGGCACTCACCAGCAGAGCATCATCGTAAAAAGCAAAATTTTTAACCCCATGGTTCTTATGCCAATGTTCTATTTCCATGAACACATTTTCAGGGGATCTTCTTCTTAGCCTGGGCTCAAGATATGACGAAGCGCAATACTCGCATGAAAAAGGGCACCCCCTTGAGGTTAAAACAGGTGCGTAAGTAATTTTATGTTGAAGATCAAGTGCAGGAAAGGGTAATGCATCCAGATCTCCTGACAGGTCATGGTCATCCAGTTCAAATTTTGTAAAGGTTTTTATGATCTTTTTTAACCGTGGTTCAGCCGGCCCTTTTATGACAAGATCTGCCAGGGTATTTTGCTGTGCATGTTCAAAGCAGAGGCTTGCATAAATTCCTCCAAGAACAATAGGTACATCAGGAAAGATTTTTTTTACCGCTTGAAGGGTTTCACTGACGCCTGCAGCCCAGTAAGTCATCAAAGAGGTGACAAAAATAATGTCCGGTTTTTTTATCTGTTTTAAATCTGACTCAAACCACTGGGGTTTTATACCATAGCGGGAAAATTTTTGGCCAATGTGTTCAAGACCTTGGGGCGGATCAATTTCAGTTTTTCTAAACGGTCCCCTTCCATCCCAGAGCACTTTAGCCTCCCTGGGTTCCCGTGGATGGAAACGGTCAAGGCAGTCAAGAAAGCTCACCTTTAACCCTTTTTTACGCAGAATGGCGGCAATATACAAAAGGCCTAAGGGTTTTGCCCAGAAATCAAAGGCTGCAAAATCATGAATCCAGGGGTTGATGCAGAGGATATGGGGGGGATCAGTCTTCAAAATATTTCATTGATGTTTTTTTAAGCTCTTTTCTGCTGAATAAAAGTTCATACTCATTTTCTCCCACAGCCTTAGAAATTTTTTTAACGATTGCATAACACTCGTCTTCATCAGATGCATGAACCATGGTATACAGATTATATTTCCAGCCAGGTGCTGGATTTCTTCTGTAACAATGGGTTATTTCATGAAAGGTGGCCATTATATTCCCTGTTTTTTCAACCCTTTCTTCAGGAACTTTCCAGGCTACCATGGCATTTGCTTTAAACCCTGATTTCTGATGTTTCAATGTAGCGCCAAATCTTCTTATCAATCCTCTTTTGTCCAGATCTTTTAAAACACCTAAAAATTTATCTTCCGTAATTCCGATTTTTTCTGCCATTTCAAGGAATGGGCGTTTGATAACCGGAATATCTGTTTGCATCAGGGTAATTATTTTTTTTTCTAAATCTGTCAGCATAATGGCTTATCTTTCTGCTATACAATGTTAATATCAAGAATAATGTGAAACTTTTTTCATTGCATTGTCAAGGTCTTGTTTTAAATCATCTTTATCCTCAAGTCCAATGGATAACCTTAAAAGGGAATCTGTCACCCCTTTTGTTTGTCCGGGAACAAAGACATAATATCTTTTTCCGTTGCCCGGCACACTCCTCTTTCAGTAATAAACCCTGTGACAAGTCTTGCCGGTGTGACATCAAAGGCGTGGTTGGCAGCCATGCTTGTTTCAGGTGGAACCAGCACTTTTTCAATTTTCCCCTGGCAAAGACCCTGGATATACCTTATTTCATCAGGATCTCTTTCTTCTATGGGAATATCTGCAATCCCGTCTGTAATATCCCAGTCAAAGGTGCTTGACGGTAAAGCAACGTAAAAGGGAATGTTATTGTCTTTGGCTGCAAGGGCTTTTAAATAAGTCCCTATTTTATTGGCCACATCTCCGGCTCTTGTGGTTCTGTCCGTTCCCACAATGACAAGGTCCACCATGCCATGCTGCATGATATGGCCTCCGGCATTGTCTGTAATAACGGTATGGTTCACCCCGTGTTTGCCCAGTTCCCAGGCCGTGAGCCGGGAACCCTGGTTTAAAGGCCTTGTCTCATCCACCCAGACATGGACATCAATATCGTTGTCAAAAGCTGTATAAATGGGGGCTGTAGCCGTACCGTATTCAATACAGGCAAGCCAGCCTGCATTGCAGTGGGTAAGGATATTGACGGGTCCGCCGTTTTTTTGTTTACTGATTTCTTCTATAATAGGCATGCCATAGGCCCCTATTTTTTCACAATTGACTGCTTCTTCTTCTACAATTACCAGGGCTTCATCAAGGGCGGCTTTTACTCTTCCATCATAGTTTTGATATTTTAATGCTGTAGAAAGGACCCGATCAACTCCCCAGACAAGGTTCATGGCCGTGGGTCTGGCATCTTTGAGCCTGTTGCATTCAGACACAAGGTAATCATTGTCAGCGCCTTTGTTATTTTCCTGCACAAGACTGATAAAGACACCCAGTGCTCCTGATGCACCGATTAAAGGGGCACCCCTTACAACCATTTCTTTTATGGCGTGAATCGTATCATCCACATTATTTAAATTTTTTATGATCAGTTTGTGAGGGAGAAATCTCTGGTCTATCGCCTGAACAACCTGTGATGATTCATCAAACCAGATCGGCCGCATATTTTTTCCATCCACCTTCATATTATTTTCTCCTGGATTTTTTAAAAATTATTAATAAAATTTTCAGCTTCTTTTATGGATATATTCATATCATTGATAAGTTTTGCAACCTCTTTTTCAATGGACACTATTTCTCCGCTTAACGATCCCACTGCCTTTGCATTCAGGTTATGTTTCAGATAAAGGACATAATCTTTTAGTTTGCTTAGAACAGGATACATTCCTTTTGTTGATTTGTTCATTATTGTTTCAAGTTTTTGATATTTTATTCTTGAATCCTTAAGTGATTTTTTACTGCTGCTTTTAAGCTTGGCATCGTTGATCTGAGTGATCTCTTCTTCCCATTCCTTGAACAGATCAGAGGCCACCTGCTCTACATCATTGATTCTTTTTTCAATCTGTTTGGCCCTGGAATCACAATCATCATAACTATTTTTAAGTTTATCATAAAAGGTTTCAAGGTCTCCACCTTCAAAGGCATAGAGTTCTTTAATCCTTGTTAAGGCATCCTTGAATTCTTCCTGTGCTTTTTCCTGACTTTTTTGTACGTCTTCAACATTATCCACCAGGATATGTCTTTTTTCTTTACCGAATTTTTCCATGGCTGAATAATATACCGTGGTGCAGCCGGATATGAAAAGGAAGACCAGTGACACAAGGACCAGTCTGGTAATGGTTGTAGTGTTTGTTATGTCCATGAAATTATTCCCTTTCATTATGTTTTTTGTTATGGTTTGCCCTGCTTAAAAACTCCTTATATCAAAAGTTCGCTGTTTTATTAATCCTTTTCTTTAGTCATATATAAGTGTTTTAGTTTTTGAGAATAACATTTTCAGGTTTAATGTCCGGCCCAAATAAGGATAATCTGCCTGATAGTCTTATTATTGTGATGTGCTTAAATTTTTTAAAAATTGTCTTGTATATAATCGCTCAATCTTTTGCTATACTTTATTTATTGTTTGAGTTTTTATCCGACCATTCGTTCTTAAAAAACTGACCAAATCAATTAGGAGGTAATATGAATTCTGAAAAAATATTTATTGAGGCTTTGCAATATGAAATAAAAATTCGTGATTTATATGTTTCAGCCCAGGACATTGTGGATGATGAAAGGGGAAAAAAGATTTTCAATGCCCTGGCCGTTGATGAGCAGTCCCATGTTGATTTTATAGAATACAGCCTTGAAATTTTAAAAGCCCGGGGTCAAATAGATATAACAAAACTTGAAACTTGTATTCCTTCAAAGGAAAAGTTTGAAGATGAGATTGAAAAAATGAGAAAAAAGATTCCAGAAAGAATCCTTGGTGATGTCAAACGGGTTTTAAATGCCGCCCTGAAACTTGAAATTGAAACAAGTCGATTTTATGAGGATGCCTGTGAAAAAACACAGGGTCCAATAAAAGAAATTTTTAATAAGCTTCTGGAAATCGAGAAAAGGCATGAGGATGTAGTCCAGATTGAACTGGATCATGCATCAAACAATGGATACTGGTTTAATTTCATGGAAATAGATATGGAACATGGCTGATATTTGTTTTTAAACAAATCAATGCATATTCATTATAGAGTTACTTTTATAGTCGTTCCGGGATTTTTCATTGCTTTCCATTTGGATATCATTATACTAAATAAACAATATTTCAACCCATCCAAACCATCAAAGGAGGAGCATGGATAATCATCTCAAATCTGCCATTCCTGACTTTCTAAATACTTTAGGTCTGACGGAAGAACCCATGGGAATGTTTTTTACGGATACAAAGCCTGACAAGGGATATTCTCCCAAACCCATGGAACTGCCCACCCGTGAAAAGGAAAAAGAAAATCAAATCAACTGGCAGGATGTATTTGGTCGGTTTTCCTGTGTCATTGGCAATATATGGCTGGCCAGAAAAAAGAAAACATCTGCTTATTTTTCCTCAGAACAGTTTGGCTGCCCCGGCGGCGCCTTCTGGCTTGGATTTAATAAACCCCAGAGTGAAACCATTATACATTACGTGTCCACAGGTGTCCCGGGCAGGATGGAAGGTGAACATTATTGTGATTCGCCTGATAATTTGCGACAGATATTTGAATATGTTGATCCTGTGCCGGCTGCCAAAGAGTATTGTGTGTTTAAACCTTTAAACCAGTTTGCCAAAGATGAAATACCGCTATTGATCTCCTTTTTTACACGGCCTGAACCTTTAAACGGGCTCCACCAGCTTGCGACTTTTGTAACAAATGATCCCGAGGTTGTGGCTTCTCCCTGGAGTGCAGCCTGCGGAAGCCTGGCTGTCTGGCCTTTGCATTATCTTGAAAAAGGTCAGCAAAGAGCTGTTGTCGGTGGATGGGACCCTTCTGCCAGAAAATTTTTTAAGACGGATGAGCTTTCATTTACCATTCCCTATGAAATGTTCATCCAGATGATTGACCGGTATAAAGATTCTTTTTTAAAGACGAAAACCTGGGAAAATGTTCATAAAAAAATAAACAAGAGTAAAAAAGCGTGGAAGGAAATATGAAAAGTTTAATCCGGATCAGAGAGGGGTTTTTATAAAATGCTTGTGGTTGAAAAAAAAGACTTTATTGCTTTTCTGACAATTGATTATCCTGAAAAACGAAACGCTCTTACACCTGAACTGCTCCTGGACCTTCATAACACCCTGGAAGGATTTTCAAAAAATGATGATGTAAGGTGTGTGGTGATAAAAGGATCGGGAAACAAGGTGTTTTCTTCGGGCTTTGATATCAGTGCCATTCCAGTTGCTCCTTTGTCCGGTGCCAGGCAAAAAGCGCCGGAAACATTGTTGCAGGCTTTTGATACCATAAAAAACTTTGCCTATCCCACCATTGCCATGCTGAACGGGCATGCTTTTGGTGCGGGATTTAATCTTTGCGCATGCTGCGATATCAGGATTGCAGCAGATGATATAAAACTTGGGATGACACCTGCCAGGCTTGGCGTGGCATATCATCCAAAAGGCATACAGCAGTTTATTGAAGCTTTTGGAATAGCCAGGACAAAGGAGATCTTTTTTACAGCCGGCATTTTCCAGAGCAAAGCACTTGTCCAGAAAGGCATAGTGAATCACATGGTTCCAAGGCAGGAGCTTGAAATGTTCACCCATGCCTATGCCAAAAAAATTACCCAGAATGCGCCGCTTTCATTAAAAGGGATTAAAAAAATCATTACCATGTTTGAAAATGACATGGCTTTGAATCAAAAAAATTTAGACCAGGCAGATCAATTGATGCAAAAATGTTTTCAAAGTGATGATTTAAAAGAAGGGCAGAAAGCGTTTCTCGAAAAACGGTCCCCTGAATTTACCGGGAAATAGGTCAATGACCATAAGTAAAGGGCATACCCAATAAAATAAAGGGTATACCCATATTGTACACTTTTTAATACTTTTTTAATCCACAAGAACCTTTTCAAGCTGTTTTACCATAAAGTCCATTTCCTCTTCATTAATTATCAGGGGAGGGGAAATCCTTATGGTATGGCCGTGGCTGTCATTGACAATCAAGCCTAATTTTAAGAGTTTTCTGCAAAACTCCATGGCATTGTTTTCTTTGACTTCAATCCCGATGAAAAGCCCTTTTCCCCGTACTTCTTTGACATGGGGTGATTTTTTGGCAATGGCTTCAATCCTTTTTTTCAGTATCTTACCTTTTTTAGCTGACTGTTCTGCCAGTTTTTCTTCTTCAAACACCTTTAAAGCTGCTGTGCCTGCCACACATGCAAGGGGATAACCACCAAAGGTTGACCCATCTGAGCCTTTTGAAAATACCATATCCATAATTTTTGCATTGGTGATAAAAACAGAAAGGGGGATAAGGCCTCCTGAAAGCGCTTTGCCAAGAATCACACCGTCTGGAACAATATTATCATGCTCAAAACAAAATTTTTTACCTGTTCTTCCCATACCTACCTGGATCTCATCACATATAAGCAGCAGATCATGTTCATCACACAGATTTCTAAGACCCTTGAGAAATCCTTTTGGGGGTATTTTCATTCCACCTTCTCCCTGCATGGGTTCCACAAGGATTCCACAGGTATTTTTATTAATGGCCTTTTTTACCTGTTCAAGGTTGCCAAATTCAACAGATACAAATCCGGGTGTTAAAGGACCAAATCCCTGTTTGTATTTTTGATTGGATGAAAAAGAAACAATGGAGATGGTTCTTCCATGAAAATTTTCATTAAAGACAATGATCTCCTGGTTTCCATCGGCAATTTTCTTGTGCTTGAATCCAAAATACCGCATGGTTTTTACAGCAGTCTCAACAGATTCAACACCCCCGTTTTTGGGAAGCACCTTATTGCCGTAATTTCCAAATCTTGGGGCCATCTGCGGTGCAAATTTTGCCGCCTCGGAAAGAAAGATCCCCAGAGGATCTGTGAACACGACATTTGACAATACCGAGGCATAGTTGCCGATCAGGGCATCCATGACTGCATTGGTGATGGTGGGGTGATGGTGGCCTGAATTTGCAGCAGAGTAAGCTGCCAGGCAATCCAGGTATTTATTGCCTTTTTCATCAGTCAGCCAGCATCCTTTTGCATGTCTGACAACAAGATTAATCCGGTCGTAATGGTGTGCGCCATAGTCTTCTTCAAGATTAAAAATGGCTTTGTCATTTTCATTGGAAAATCCGCTGAAATAATGTATTTTTCTCATGGCAGTCATCTTACACCTCTTTTAATTATCTTCTTTTATAATTTTGTAAATTCTTTTTTCATCGTCTGTGGGATCCTGGTGCTGATCCAGAATTTTTTCTAAGAAACAATGATAAAAATCATGGCGGAGGCTGTCCCGATTAGCCACTATAAACCATTGATTTCTTGTCCAGTTTATGGCTGAACTATCTTCTTTGCCTGTTTCAAATATTCCCACAAGAGCTTCAGTCTTATCTGTAATAACTTCTATGGATCTTCCGCCGATGATTTCCTGCAGATGTTCAGGGTCCGGGTGTATGACCTGGATATCAAATTTTTTGGCAACATTTCCCATGGCGATATAACGGATTTTAACCCCTCTTTTGTCTGCCTGGATTAAATATTCATCCAGGTGACGACATGCTTTGGGAAACAGCCGGATATAAATTTCGTTTTCAGCATTTTCTATCATTTCCATGGCTTTTTCCATGACATTTTCATATCCCGTGATTGTCCAGACAAATTCAAAATCATTTTTTTTGGAAGCAGCTGCTATCTGATCTTCAAATGTTTTTATATTACCGTCAAAATTTCTTTTCAGTCTTCTTACAACCTCATCTGCAGGCAAAGGCGCATACTGACCGGCGTTAACTTCAATCACATATCCTTTGGAAATAAGATTTCGTACTACATCATAAATTCGTGATCTTGCAATCCCTGAAATTTTGCTCAGCTGGGAACCATTCACTGGATGATTGCCCACAAGAGCCATATAACAGGCTGCTTCATATTGTGAAAATCCAAGATCTTTTAAATTTGAATAAGTTTCCATAGTTTTATTCCAAAGTGTTGCTACCTTAATAGCAACATAAACTTAAATTCAAAGACTGTCAATAAATTTAATTTTTGACTAACCTGTGAAAACATAAAAAAAATATCCCTTTGACACCGGGTTTTGAATCAGGTAAATATTTAAGAAATTGAACACCTTTAAATTAATTCAAACAGGAGATAATAAATGGCTGGCCTTAATAAAGTAATGCTGATTGGAAGATTGGGAAGAGATCCTGAAATCAGGTATTCCCAGCAAGGTCTGGCAGTGGTGAATTTCTCCATTGCCACCAGTGAATATTGGACAGACAAAAACACGGGCGACCGTCAGGAAAAAACAGAATGGCATAATATAGTTGTATTTGGCAAGCAGGCAGAGACCTGCGAAAAATATCTGTCAAAGGGCAGCCAGATTTATATTGAAGGGCGGCTGCAAACCAGTAATTATGAAAAAGAAGGCCAAACCCATTATATGACAAAAATCGTGGTATCGAACTTTCAATTCCTTGGTGGCAAACAGGATAACCAGGGCGGCGGCGGATATCAAGGTGGCGGTGGCTATCAGAAACCTAATTCAGGATCAGACAACCAGTTCCAGGGTCAGACAACTCCCGGAACAGCAGGTGGTCAGGCACCTATTCCAGATGATGATATCCCATTTTAATCGTTGACTCCTGCACTATGATCAAGAATATTGGCGGGTTTTGTCAGGGCACGATTGATACAAACTTCGTTTAAAAAAAACAAACCGCCTCAAGGGTTGTAATAGTATTACCCTTGAGGCGGTTATTTTAAAAAAATATCTTAGTTAAGCTGTTCTCTCATGGAAATATCATGTTTTCTTACCTGTAGCGGTTTTTTGGAGTAATTTTGTTCTTTTTCTTCTAAGTGGCTTGAAATACATACTTTTTTTAATTTTTCAATGTTATTTTCCAATTCCTGTCTTTCTGATTCGGGTAAATCCGGGATACAACTATTATAATTTTTCTGACTTTTTATTTTAGCTTTAAACTCCTGGTGCCTTCTTAATGCTTTGTCTTTCATAATTCTGGCTCCTTTATAATAGTTTTTAAAAAATCTTTACAAAATATACTTTTTTAAATTGCCTTAAAAAGTGATATTTTTTACATAATTAAAGAATAAACACTTTAAAAGAGCTTGGCAACCCCAAAATTATTCTCTCAAAAATTATTCACCCCAAAATATAGAAAGCAGATCTGAACCAGGAGTGGGTGAAGGAATAAAGCGGACTTTCTTTTTTTATCTAAAAATCCTTCGGCTTTTTTCATGTTCGATTAGTCCGGCCGGTTGTAGCCTTTTTTAACAGCCTGCTCCATTAGCGATAGTTCTTCGTCGGTCAGGAAATCAAAATGAGCGGATCTTTTTCTGACAGAAAGGCTCCCATTGTTCTGAAGACACAGCTGGATGAACAGATCAATTAAACGGTCAGGCATGTCGATGATGTCCTGAATCGCTTTTTTGGTGTTATCATAGTTAGCAAGAAAGCTGAGTTCCTCCACAAGTTCTTCTTCAATGGTTTTGGCTATAAACTCGTACAAAGCCTCTGCCTGCGCAGTCATATCCATATACTGATACCAGCAAGCAGTATCATTCTCGACGGTCATTTGCCCCATTTCACCCAGCCGATAATCGATGAGTTGAAGTAAAGGCCGCGAGAAAGACTCCAGCGAAGCATCGTAATCCGCTGGATTCTTTAGCATGACTGCCGAAACTGGGAACATGAGTCCACGCGGAACCATTCCCTGTAGTGAAAGAATGTTGTGTATCAGGAATCGATGAATTCGTCCGTTTCCATCTTCAAAAGGGTGAAGAAATACAAAGCCGTAGGCAATCGCCGCTGCATGGATGACCGGAGAAACGTTTCCCTCTTTCATCCGCTTGTGGGATTCAATCAGACCCAACATTAGATTTGGAAGATCATCAGGTTTCGGGCAAATAAAATGTATTACCTCCTTCTGGTAGGCGGCTGTTTGCCCTACATAATTTTGGCTGATCCGATAATCACTGTCTTTGAATCGAGGGTCAACAATCCGGTTCTGAAGTTCTATCAGACGTTCCTTTTCGCAGAAGTCTTCTTTTCCGGCAAGCTCCAAAGATGTAATGAGTTTTTCAGTGCGGGATGCCTTGGGCTTTATGTGCTCAATTTCAAAGGATGACTTTGTTTCTTTTTTATAAAGGTAGCTCAGCGCCCGACGAAGAAGTTCCGGTGGATATTTGGTGACAATATCCTCACATTTTTTGCGCAGATCAGCTGAATCCAACTGGGCAAGTTTCTCTGTTCGTCGGATGATAGGACAGAAGGCGGCTTTGAGACCAAGGAGGTTGTTAACTATGCGGTAGCGCTGGAATTTTCCCCCGTTCTGGACTGTGTAATATTTATTAGACTCCAATGCATCGACATAGTTGCCGGAAGTAATGTCATCAATGGGAAGCTGTTTTCCGGTCAGGAACTCATAGAAAAACCAGATCCTTCGAGCGTACTTTCCGATTGGCTTGGATTTGATGTACTCGGTGAGCTCTTCCTGAGGAACATGCTCGAAGATGCGAACCAACAACCCTAGGTTGACGCCGTCATATTTCAGTGCAAACTCAAGATGGTCGCCGACTTTGTTTCCGGGCCAGTATTGAGTTCTGAAAACCTCATCAACAAAACTATCCTGAATCTTTGAATAGTTAGTGCCTGTGGTGGAAACCGATGACCCGTGCCAATTAGGCATGCCTGCAAGCGCAAACTTTTCCAGTAGGTATGTGTAACCTGCCGGGCGAAAATACAAACCGTTTGTTTCCATGGGCAAATCTCCCAAAACTATTATTTTACTGCAAATATAGTTACAAATCAGCATTAAATCAACTAAAATAATTAAATTTGGTTATTTGTCCGCAAAAACAATTATTTAACATGGTGTGAGGATTACAATCTCAGGAGTTGCTGCAAAAATTGTTATTTCGCCTCAAAAAAGATTATAAATTAGCATTTTGCTGCAAAAATAATTATAAAACCCGATATAATAAACAAATTAAAAAATAAATGTGGCTATTTCCCATAACTTTTTTGTTTCAGCAGGAGAATATACCGACTGGTAACGCCTATGATTTTTTTCTTCTGCATGGCAGTTACAGCGATCGCATTAAACCGTTCCGAGGACAATGGAGCCTGAATGATATGGGTCAATTCCCATCCTGCCGGCTCCAATATTTTATAATAATCCGTCAGCAGGATCGCGTTTTGCGTTTCTTCCTCTAAAGCAGGACAGCTTTGAAAGTCACGCCAGTCAGAATTGATTAAGGCAAGCCGGGTTGTTTTCTTGGTTGTTTTTTTAAGGAACCTGAAAAAATTATCCAGAAAGTTCAGGTATTCAAGCCGGGACATCCGGGCAATACTTTTCTCTCCATATTCGGAAGCTTTTTTCTGAAAATAGGGGGGATCAAAAATAATCAGGTCCGGCTTTTCCCTGCCTGCAAGAATCGTATCTTCCCATTTTTTAATCGCCATGTCCCAGTAATAGGGTTCAATTTCAGGACGAAGGTCTGCACGGTCTTCCATATCAAGGCTCCAGCATTTCCTGCCCAATGCCAGACAGGTATCTGCAGTTACACCACCACCTGCCATTGGATCGAAAATCAGGTCATCAGGATGGGAAAAATAAAAAAGAATGTGTCCGATCATCTGGGCTGGAATACGGCCGGGCCAGTCATCTCCGAACCGGGAATCACAATCATTGAAGTTCCACAAATCCCATGTGCGCAACCCCCAGCCCAAGGCTTTAAAACGCGCTTGATCACTCAGCCCCTCTAACGCCAGTGAATACAGCATGGGTTCGCTCCAGCCATGCTTTTCAGCCACCTGGGGAACGGTTAATCCACTGGACAAATCCCTATTTGGGGATTTTGTTAATATTAACATTTTCCCCAAATAGTTTCGGATAACATCTCTGGTCTCCCCCAAACGTCCGGCAATTCTTTCTTGAGGAATTCCCAGCCGGTTCATCCGCCATATTTTTCGATCAAGTTTAATGTGTTGAATTGCCCTTAGATCAGCAATATAATTGGCAATAGTCTGTCTGGTTCTGCCAATAAGCTTACCAATTTCAGAAGAGGTTAACTTGGGATTGTTTTGAAAAGCGCGTCTTGCCGTATATCTTGTTTCCTTTTCAGTGAGCTGTCTTGGGCCGATTGCCATTTTAGCAGCATAAAGCAAAGGATCAATTCCTTTTAAATCTTTAATAATTACGGGTATATCAGTTAAACCCGACTCTTTATGAGCGTTCCATCTATGCACCCCATCCAATATCCGGTATTTTCCTTTTTTTTCAGGATGAATTTGAACTTCAATGGGGTCAAATTTAAAGCCCTCCCTTAAATTTTCAGAAAAAATATGGACACGCTTATGATCAATCTTTTCTCTTGGATAGATTGACTCATCCAATGTGACATCCAGGATAGCGATTTTATCGCCCACGTTATTGCGAATAGTCATTTTTATTATCCTGATTAAATAAGTTTTTATTTTTTTTAACGGATATTTTTTAGTCCCACAACTAAAAAATTTTCAAAGAAGCTTTACTTGATCATTATCGATTTTTCAAGTTATCAGAGCAAAAATATAGGATAATATAAGGTTTAAAAGGAAAAATTTAAATAAATTTTCCTGAATTATAAGTAGTTATACCTATTGACATAAAAAGCGCCATATGGTTTTAACTAAACATGACAGTCACATTAAAGACAGCCGGCCTGTAAAATTTATTTCTGGAAAACTTGTAAAAACTGTTAAAGGGCAATTTTAAAAAATTATAAAACGGGAATTACAAAAATCTTGGAGATCGTAATAAAAAATTAAATCGTAGAAAATAAGGAGGCTTTTTATTCAAGTTGTAATAAATTCACCCGGCACGATGATCAAACAAAAAGATGAATGTTTTTTGTTTAAAAACCAAGATAAAAAACTTGATTTATCGCCAATGAAAGTCGAATCTATTATTATTTCAAATAAGGCCATGATAAGTACACAGGCCATATCACTTGCGCTTGAAAATAATATTGATCTGGTCTTTCTGGATCGGTACGGGTTTCCCATTGGCAGGGTCTGGTTTTCAAAAATGGGTTCAACTGCTCTGATCCGAAGAAAACAACTTGATGCGGCGAACTGTGAGCTAGGGCTGAACCTTGTGCTTGATCTTATCAGACAGAAAGTCAATAACCAGCTCGCATTCCTGAAAAAACTCAAGTATGCAAGACCGGACAAAAAAGAACTCTTCCAGGCACCGCTCAACACTATTGAGGGTTCTCTTGAAGCACTTGACCGTAACTTTAAGGACCTTGATGAATCCCGTTTAATCATCATGGGGCTTGAAGGTACAGCAGGCAGAGCATATTTTTCATGTATTTCAAAAATAATGCCGGAAAAATTCCGGTTTAAAGGACGTTCAAAAAGACCGGCAAAAAATCAGTTTAATGCTGTATTAAACTATTGTTATGGGGTGCTTTATTCCAGGGTTGAAAAAGCGTGTATCATTGCAGGCCTTGACCCTTTTGTGGGCTTTATGCATACAGATAACTACAACAAAAAATCCCTTGTCTTTGATCTGATAGAACCTTTCAGGATTTTTGCAGAACAAACGGCCGTCTATCTTTTTACCGGCAAAAAAGCAAAAAACGAATATTTTGATATCAAAGAACATTCCTGTTCCCTCAATGACAAGGGAAAGCCAGTGGTCATTGAATCGTTGAACCGGCACCTGGAAGAAAAAGTCAGATACAAGAGAAGAAACGTGAAAAGAAAATATATTATCAGCCATGAAGCCCATAAACTTGCCAATATTCTTCTTGAGGATGAGGCAATGGCGCATCCGGAGTGGCTGGATATAAAGGAATTTTAATATGGCTAAGATTCTTGCATGGATCATGTATGATATTGTTTCAAACAAAATCAGAAACAGGGTGGCAAAAAAATGTAAAAAATATGGCATGACAAGGGTTCAGAAAAGCATTTTTCTGGGCAAACTGGATATCAATCGATTTGATGAGCTGGCAGAGATCTGTCTGGACGAAATAGACGAGGAAACTGACAGTGTCTATCTCTTTCCTTTCTGCCAGGAAGATTTCAGACGAATCAACGTGCTTGGCCAGGGATTTGATAAACGACTGGTAAATGATGAAATTTTGTCTAAATTTTTTTAATCTATAAATGGTAAATTCTAAATGAAGAAAGCAACTCTCTATTTTAATAATATCAAACTCAATCCTTCCCAGATTAACAAATTGCGGGGATATGTGGGTAATGTGTTTGCCGAGCATGATCTCATCCACAACCATGACAATGTAACTGGGAAAAGTATATATCGGTATCCTTTGATCCAGTTCAAAATTATCGACAATACTCCGTGCATTATCGCCATGACAGAAAAAGCGGTTCAGATTTTTACCAAGATTTTCATGGGTCTGGATGAAATTGTTATTGATGGAAGAAAGATTCCGATTAATGAAAAAGATTTAAAAATAGAAATAGTTGAGTTCGGCTTTTCCCAGGAAACATTCATGTATGAATTCATCTCCCCCTGGATAGGCCTTAACCAGAAAAATTTTGCCGTTTATATCAATCTGAAGAATCAGAAAGAAAAAAATGATCTATTGAAAAGAATACTAATCGGAAACATCCTGTCCATGTCAAAGTACCTTAATCTTCAACTTGATCAAGATCAGAAGATCAATGTCGACTTACAGTTTCAACAGACAAAAGTCACATTAAAAGGCAAGCATATGATCGGTTTTAAAGGAATGTTTAAAACGAACTTTATGATTCCAGACTATATGGGGCTGGGGAAGTCAGTATCCCGCGGGTTTGGAAGTGTCAAAAAAATCTTATGAAATTAAGAGGTAGAGAATGAGCCTGTCTTATAAATTATGGAAAATCGGCAGTGTACTTTCACAAAAGGATATTAAGGACGTTATTAAGCTGAGTCCGGATGATAGTTTGAATGATGGAGATCAGCCCGAGTATATTAATCTTGATTTCAATATCAAGGATTCCGCAGTTGTTTCTCTGGAATTAAGAAGGGAAGCTATTTCTAAAAATAAAATGTTTTTTACAAAAAAAACGGGTGGGGCAGGAGGCGGAATTTATTACCTGTATCCAAACCTTCAATTAAAACTCAAGGAAAATGAAAGTCTTAAGACCAAACTTTTTCTTCTTATAAATACCATGAAAAAGAGTGTGCTTTGTTTTTCAGAAGGTCAGAATCAGGGGTTATCCCAGGCTATTATTGATTTTTTTGAGAATTGTGCTGACGATGAGGTCTTGGCCCTATTGGATGAAATCAAAGGTGGATATTTCTGGCTCTGGATATCTGTAAACGGACAGTCACTACCGGAAAGCATGCCGGAAATTTGGACAAACTGGTATAAAACGCCTGTCAGCAAGCTGAAAGAATCAGGAGTCGGGTATGATATTTTTACGAATCAGGAAGCCCTAGTCGGTTACCGTCCTGAATTCAAAATTTTTTCCTATGACCAGTATCATGATTCGTTAAATTACAGGGTCAAAGAAAATCTTCCATTATCCCTTGAAAGCGCTGGAAATATAAAACTGGCATGGATCTATATCCTTGAAAAATTGGCTTTTTTTTATAAGGGACTGGAATATATTATTATTCCACACATGATAACTGATGATAAAAACGCCTTTCAAAAAGTTTTAAACCGGCTGGTCCGGGCCAATGTTGCAACAAAAAGAAAACCTGGGAAATTGGAGGTTCTTAGAAAAGAAGAAAAAAAATTAAAAAGAGATTTAGAAAAATTAAAAAAGACGAGAGATAGCAAAAAAAATATAAATATAGGACAGGAAAGAGAAATTTCGGAAATGGACAAAGAATATAAAAAAACTATTGCCGAAATTGAAGTCCGGGACACTGGACTGATAACAGAATTTAAAGAACAGATAGACCATCTGGGAGATTTAAAAAATTCAGTTACCCTTGATTTTATCTTCACTGCAATAAACCGGACAAATCTTTCCTTTGAGGTGAAAGGGGCCATTGAAGATATCGTCCCCAGCAGACTGGCAAGGCTTGTGGATGATATGAAGTCAATTGGGATTGAAGATAATATTACATTGCATTCAAGGGACAGGGACAAGGCTTATCTCCAGGATTATTTTAACCGGGATGAGCTCTATTTTGTTATCAATAAATCCCAAAAGCAGAACAAGAATCGTATTTTACAGGAAAGACTGCATCTGTCAAGGCTTATGCTCACGGATGAAACAATAACAATGGAAGATCTTCTGGCCCGATTTGAATTCCACAGGGAGACTGATTACGCCCATAAAAAACGAATGAATAATGGAGTAAAGGATTGGATAAATTTTCCTGAAAATTATACCCGCCCGGAAAATAAATTACTGGAGTTTTTCCGTGCAATAAAAAAAATCAAGGAGTGAATGTATGCCGGAAAAGAAGAGTTCATTTAATGATTGTTTCCTTGTAAGAAAGGAAACAGATACTACAGGGTTTTATGGGAAATCTGCCATTCAAAAAGCCTATTTTATCGGGGCTTACGCCAAGGCAGTTATTAACCATTCTTTCTATTCTCCTGTAAGCAAGGGGAATACCACTTTTAAAAACTGGCTTTCAGGTCAGATTATCAATTACCGCAATCTGGACCGAATTTTTGAGATGGCTTTCAGATATGAGCAAAAACTCAAATTAAGGATTCGAAATGACTCTGAGGTAAGAAAACTTGCCCATGAAACTCCTGAATCCAAATCAAAAGGGATATCCGGCTCAAAAATTGCCTATGCCTTTGTTGCAGGATTTGACGATTACGGGAAATTTTCAAAAGCAGAGCAGGCAAAAGAAGATGAAGAAAAAAATAAAGGAGAAAAAAAATGAACAATTGTGCAAAACACAGTGAGCTGCTTTTTATTTGGGATGCGAGAATGTGTAACCCCAATGGTGATATGGCAAGTGATAATGCCCCTAGATTTGATGATGTGGATGAAAAAGCTATTGTCAGCGATGTCCGCGTTAAACGGACCATCCGGGATGATCTTCAATACCGGAAGCAGGAATTGATTTATATTAACAATGACGAAATCATTGCCCACGGGCTTAATGCTGAAGACCGGTTTAAGCAAATAAAAGATAAAAGTGATTTAAAAGAGCCTTTGGATGTTTTTCTTACCTGTATTGACAACAGGTTGTTTGGCGGAGTGGCTCCCAAAAGTAATATACAGCTGGTCGGACCGGTCCAGTTTTCATGGACAAAATCATTGAATAAAACAGAAGCCATTCTTAAATCCGGCACGGGCGCCTTTGCAACAAAGGGAAAGGATGGCGAAGCAAAATTTACAAAGACCTTTCGTGCGGATAATTATATCCCCTATGGGCTTTTTGCCATGTATGGCACGATCAACAGACTTCAGGCTCTTAAAGCAGGCACAACAGAAGAGGATATTCAGAAAATGTTGGATTCTCTCTGGTTCGGAACCAAACTGCTTAACACCAGGAGCAAGGTGGGACAAAAATCAAGGCTGCTCATCAGAATCACCTACAAGGAGGACAATAGCTATTTTATCGGTCTCTTGGACGAGCTAATCGGATTGGACAACGAAGATAGTGATCTGATCAGACAGATCAGTGAAGCTGAGATTGATTTTTCAAATTTTATTTTGGCTGTTAACAAGGCAGAATCTTATATTGAAGCCGTTGAAATTGTCTGTGATGATTCATTAAAACAATACAAAAAAGAACTCGAACAAATCAAGAATGTGAAAATAATGGATGAAGTGGAATTTGCATCACTTGGTCATCAGGATTGATAATGCGGGGTGCCTATGTTTTGTTTTAAATTATGGAGTAACTTCGGTGTATTCAGGGATCCTCTGACCATTACCCAGAACCTTACCTTCCCTATTCCACCCAAAACAACAATAGGGGGGATGATGGCATCAATACTGGGAATTGATTATAACGAATATTTCAATGACCCGGAATACTTTGATTTTAAATATTCTCTGGTGCTTGAAAAAGCGATCAGGAAAAAGAGTTTTACTCAGAATTATGTGGCTGATTATACAAAGAAGTCTGAAACGAAAATCACTGCCATGGGGAAATTTTTAAAAACCAGAAAAAAATACAATGAACTGGTTCAGGAAAAAGAACGGTTGAAAGATTGTTCTGACCCATCCAAAAAAGAAGAAACGTTTTTAATGGCGGCTGATCAGAAAATTGAAACCGAATTCAAAAAATTAGGGAAATCGGCAGATAATTGTTCAAAGGCATTCAATAACAGTTTCAGATCGCCAAAGCCAATTTTCCGAGAGCTTCTCATTAACCCGGAATATTTTATCTTTGTAAAAGATTTTAAATATGAAGAACAAATTATTCCACTCCTTCAGACTCATTCCAGTGCATTTTACTTTTATATGGGGAATAGTGAATTTCCGGCTAACTACAGGTTGTTGGATTGTGAATGGGAATTGGAGGGATCGAACATCCTGAATTCTTTTACATCAAAACCCTCAAAAATCGTTTTTGAAGGCGGGAAAAAATACACAAATGTTTATATGGCCACCAAAACCATTGGGGAAAGAGAATACAGGGACTATAAAAGTTTTATTTTATGCGACAAGCCTATTCTGTTGAAAGATAAAAATCAGGCCATTGCTGTCAAAACCAATGCGGGAAAATATTATTGTGAATTTGTTTGATATTGAAAAAAAATATTGGTCCCATCCGAACTATCCTGTTCAAAAACATTTGGACAATATCGCAGCCTCTTTTGTGGAGAATTCCCACAAGGAGGCTGCCTTTTTTCATGATACAGGGAAACTTACAGATGAGTTTCAAAAATATATAAAAAATCCCGACCATGCAAGACGTACAACCCACGCCCTTGAAAGCGCCTTGATCTATTTGATGAATAAAAATTATAAGATTACACCTGAATCATTTGCCATTTTTTATGCTGTTTTGAAACACCATGGAGATCTTGCAGATACGAATAATTTTTTGGATGACAAGCTGTCTTTCATAGATGATTTATTGGAAACATATCCTGATCTTGAAAAAAGATTAGAAAAGATTTGTGACAGAATCGATTTGTCATTAGACTTGGACCTGGAGGAATTTTGTAATTTATTTGATTTGGAGGACTTTGTAGAAGAGTATGATCTTGTAGCATTTGAAAATTATTTTTTAATTAAAGATGTTTTTTCCCGATTGATTTTTTCAGATAAATATGAAGCCATTTTTAAAGAATCTTATTCAGAAAAAAAATCGCATCAATGGAAAACATATATTTCAAATCTTGTTAAATTAATTGAATCAAAAAATAATAAAATGGCTTTTGTGAGAAATCAGGCACGAAAAGAAATCATCACCACCTACAAAAAGAATAAAGCTAAACGTATTTTTATAATTGGAGCACCCACCGGAATCGGGAAAACATTTTCAGCACTACAACTTGCCCTTGAAATTTGTCATGATAAGAATAAAAAAAGAATAATTAATGCCTTGCCCATGACATCCATAATTGATCAAACGCATGAAGAATATAGTTTAATTTTAGGAAATAATGATTTGCTTAAATTCCATCATTTAACCCATTCAAAAAGCTATATATCCCATGATAATGAAGGAAGAAAAGAGAGAGAATCTTTGTCAAAGCAGCAAAATGATTTCACTGCCATGTCATGGTCTTCAGATGCGGTAATCGTGACCACTTTTAATCAGCTTCTAAATATTTTTTATTCAAATAAAAACAGGGATCTTGTCAAGTTTTGGACAATTCGTGACTCTGTTATTATTTTGGATGAAATACAGGCGATACCAAGGGTTTTAATTCAGGATTTGGCAAAGACCATAACCTACCTGTCAAAAAGCTTTAATATTGATTTCATTTTAATGTCAGCTACAATTCCTGGAATCAAACAATTTATCCCGAAAGGCATAATGGCTGAGTTACTTGACAAACGATATTTTTCAATGGATTTCAATAACCGGTACTCGATTCAGATAAATACGCAGATCAACGATATGGAATCCCTTCTTTCGGTGGCAAAAACAAATTATAAAAACAATAATTCTTTATTATGTGTGGTAAATTCAAAAAAATTGTCATTGGATATCTATAGCGAGTTAAAAGACAATTTGAGAAAAAACATTTCCTCTTCTGAGTTATTCTTTCTAAATACAAATATTATTCCAAAATGCAGGGCCAGTATAATCAGCACCATAAAAAAAAGGCTGCAAAAAAAACAAAAAACTCTCCTCGTTTCAACACAGGTTGTTGAAGCAGGCGTCGATCTTGATTTTGATTTTGGCATCAGAGAATTTGCTCCTCTTTACAGCATGATTCAAGCAGCCGGTCGTATAAATAGAGAAAACAGAGAAGGACTAAACAAAAGTGCTAAATTGATAGTAACTGGTAAAATAGGCTATTGCCCATATCACCCTACAGATTTGTTGAAAGAAGAGGTAATAGAATTATTTTCTTCAGAGATAAATGAGAACAGAATACTTCCACTCCTTGAAAAATATTTCCAGATCGTTATGGACAGGGTAGCTCCAGACCCATTATTATACCAGAATATGCAAAAACTAGACTTTGAAACAGTGTATCACATTTATTTAAACAATTTCATGAAAGCGATTCCAAATGTTGAACCTGTTTTTGTTGAAATAGAAAAAGGTCTGCATCAAACATTTTTTTTGAGAATTGATACACTTCACAAAAAAATGAAGCAACCGGGGAAATCCATGGAAGAAAAAATGGAATGCAGGAGCAAATTGAAAAGTATACTCAAAAAAATATCCCAATATGTTATCAACGTTTCTAAAAATGAAACAGACGGATTGCAAGATTTACATGAAATAGTTCAGATCAAAGTCTGCCCATATGAATTTGTTAAAAATGGAACAAAATATTCCTGTGAAAAAGGTTGGTTAGGAGAAAAGACATTAACATTAAATTTTTAACACTGATCGGATAATTATATGATCAACAAGAAGTTATGACTATTTTAAATCACCCGAGAAATGCTATATCAATAACGCCCTCAATGCTCATTGAATATACATTCTGCCCTCGGTTTATCTATTTTATGTTTGCTTTGGATATTCCCCAGCGAGAAGAAAAGCGGTTTAAAGTCATTAAAGGGCGGAGAATTCATGAAGAAAAAGCAAATATCAATAAAGAATATTTGCGTAAGAAACTTGGTGTGGTTGAAAAGCAAAGCAATATTTACCTTTCATCAAGTCAATATCATCTCAGAGGAATAATTGACGAGATACTGACTTTTGCAGACAACACAATGGCGCCCCTTGATTTTAAATATGCAAAATACAAAGAGATAAATTATAAAACACAAAAGATACAGGCATTATGTTATTCTCTCATGATCGAAGATAATTACGGGGAAAAATCAAACAGGGCATACATCGTTTATACACGATCAAAAAATAAATTCGTTGAATTGAAATTTAATGAAAAAGATAAATCGGAATTGAAAAAAAGTATCAAAGAGGTTATTCACATTATTAAGACGGGTTTTTATCCCAAGCGGGCATCATCTATAAAGCGTTGTGCTGACTGCTGTTATAAAAATATTTGTGCAAACTGAAAAAATGATAAAATATGATATAAATACAATCTATTACCATCACTTTAATAACTTACAAATAACTCATAACTCAATAGTATTGGTTGAAATGTTTATAATATGGATCTTTGAAAATTTGTTTAACCCTCTTAAAATCAAAGGGAAATTTTAAGAATAGAGTCTGAATTCCATATCCAGAAAAACAAGGATTGAAACTTGCAGTATCCCTTATTGTGGGTGCAGCCATGACTGTCTGAATTCCATATCCAGAAAAACAAGGATTGAAACTTGATTATACCAAGACAGAAAAAGGTAGCCTTGCTGTCTGAATTACA
>Ga0233436_1000235_pt1 | contig 65812 bp, 96 predicted proteins | sample SI_122_August201_2_FD_182723 | JGI IMG/M metagenome (GOLD analysis project Ga0233436, IMG submission 182723) | Seawater microbial communities from Saanich Inlet, British Columbia, Canada - SI_122_August2016_150_MG | ecosystem: Environmental > Aquatic > Marine > Inlet | place: Canada: British... | reverse complement strand
CATCGCACGTCCGGGAGGGCTAGATGCCGACAGGAGAGGAGATCGCACGAGCCATCACCAACACGATGGCCAGGTTGCGAGCGATAACGGACGTCCAGCAAATGAGACTGTTCGACCTCCTGTCCGCCGAGGACTGTCCTGATCGTTTCGTCCATGAGCTTGCCGCCCACTACGGTTTTGACGATGTTCTTGAGGTATGGACAGACGTGCAGGACAGGGCCGACGCCGTCGATATCTGGCGTCGTGTTGTGCAGTTCGCGGCGACGGAACTCTGGTCAACCAAGGGTGAGCACAACGTCACGACCAATGTGCTCCGGCTGTTCTGTCGGTGCCGTTCGTTCGTTGGTGATTGGTTCTCGTTCCGTACCGTTCTGGCGCCGGCTGCGTTCCCGTGGTTCGCTACGGCTGCCATCGCTGTCGACGGTCAGTACTGGACCGAGGTACACGTCGAGGACTGGGATGGAGCGCTTGACCGTGACCTCGCCGAACACAGCTTGGACCTGATTCGTGGGCAGGGTGAGCGCTTCAACATCACGTTTGTGGACGGCATCGAAAACTGGCGGAATGGTTGGGGTCGGTGGACTCGTACCAGCGGGACGGCTGAGATCGACACTGACAACGGGACTGTGATGGTGCTCGGTCCTGATGCCGCTTCGGCATCTGTGATCGACATGACAGCCGGAGACCAGACCGGATGGGACGCCGAAGTCTACAACGCCGTCATTAGCATCCCAACAGGGTCGTCGTTACGATGGCAGGTCCGTAGCAGTGCCGCAGCCCACTACGAGGTTCGGCTTGTGCAGGGCGTCGCCGCCAACAACGTCCGACTGTACAGGACAGGGGCCAACGTAGCGTCAGGTACTCACGGAATCCCGGCTGATACCGACATGGTCATCAGTCTGCAAACGATGCCGGGTGTCGGAGCTACCGGGACGGTCATCGTCGTCGTCAACGGAACGGTCCTCATCACCTACGTTGACGCCGCGTTTTTGCCCACGGTCGCGCAGTCGGTCCAGTGGAGCGTTGCGGCTGGTACCGACGTGGCTACGGTTGTGTGGTGGGAAGCGATCGGTGCTACACCTGAGCAGCGAACCATAGGAGCCTAGGGCATGGGGACAGGTAACGAATACCAAGAGATCCCGGTCAACTCAGTAATGAGCGGGCCGGATACGCAAGCGCTCCAAGACTTCAACGCCTCCGAAGCCCAGGACGACCGAAACGCGATGTTGCCGCAGGACCGGAACGTCTACTACTCGACGTTCGTGCTCGGTTCAGACCCGGAGACCATCACTGTAGGCGCGTCACTGATGACGATCAGCGTCCCGACTTGGCGGCGGTTCGGGTCGTTCTTTGCCCAGAACGCGATCGGCACCTGGACGGCTACCGGTTCCGGGTTCACCTCCGTACCATTCGAGGACGACGGCGCCTCAACCTACATGGTCGGGTTGAGACACAACAACTTCCCCAGTGAGGTCAGGGCCCGTACGGACGGCATCATCTACTACCACGGATACACCAACGGGGTTGGGGAGCAGGACAACCCCACCGTGATCGCTGAGCCGGTCCCGGGTGCTGGTCTGCGACTGACGGTCGCGAACAACAACTGTCTGCCATGGACGGTTGGCGGTACCCGCCCTGTGACGGTCTGGTTGACGACTCCAGAGACGACGTCGGGCGATGCGATCTACACCGGCACGATGTCGATCGTCGGTGCGGCAACAGTGATCGACGTCCCGCACTACTTCGGGCAGAGCGCGGCGACATACTCCGTCGTGCTGACCGACTACAACATCCAGATCCATGGACTCAGCATCAACGCTGTCGACAACCTAACGACGACTGTTGACGCCACTGGACACAGGGTCTACGCCACGATCGCCGAGTTCGACTCGTCGGGGCCGGCGACGGACTACGCGATTCAGAGCCTGGTCTTGGACCAGCAGTCGTTGTCCGAGGCGTCTGGTTGGGCTGCCGCATACCAGGGTGCGACTCGTCCGGGATGCGTGATCGGTGACTACGAGGTGACACGGGACTGGACCGATCCAACCAACATCGTTATGGCCAATGTTGGCCCAGGCACGTCGGTCACGTTCACGTTCACTGATGTGTTGGCGGCGTTTGCTGACGGCTACTTCTACTCGGCGCCGGGTGAACTGGCAGACAAGACGTTTGCGACGAGTTGGAAGGCCGGCGGTCGCGTCGTGACCTTCGACCAGACGGAGCCGAACGACACCTATTACATCTGTGTTTACGTCGACCCGTACACCCACGAGGCGTACCTGGACTATATCGCTGATGCCTCGTATCTGGCGACACCGCAGAACACCCTCAAGATCTACGAGTTCACCTGGGGCGGCGCCTACCCGCCCGCTCCGCTGGTCGGCGTCAACCTCAACGAATGGCGCGGGATTGCACAGGCCCACCTGATCAGTTCAGGAACGGACGCCAACGGCGAAGCGCTCCACGTCGATGAGTTGGTCGGCGGGAACCAGATCGCCGTGATGATGCGGGACGATGTCACAACGACGTTCTCGACGTCGGCAGCGCTCTTGCTCATCCGTGACCCGTCTGCTGCGCTCGACACACATCGACTGGAAGTCGTTCCGCTCGGCGGGGCAGGGACGAACCTTGTCGACGAGACTGCTCGTATCGAAATGGGCGGCGCGGCCGACTATCGACTAGTCGCGCAACACGTTACAGCCGGCCCTTCTAACGACTTCTGGCTGGAGTTCGGTGCCGGTGATGTTCAAGGATTCGCACACGTCCGAACAGACGGCAACTCGGTCAACTTCGTGGACAAGGTCGAGGCGCACGACTTCCAGATCAGCGACGGCGACGGGAAGCTTGTCTGGCATCTCGGGAACCCACTACATGGCCAGGACGACGGGTTCGGCGCATGGGCTTCAGACTGGCAAACCAACCGTAGGTGGGACGGTGCAGCAAGTGTGTTGCATTATCTGCTTCTGCCAGTTGGCCCGCTTGCCTACAGTTCTGGGGCTGGTCCGGCCGGCACGACGAAGCATACCATCGAGTCGTTCCGTATCTACGGTGGTTCTGCTGGGGCGGGTGGAGCCGCTGGTGATACGTTGGACGCCCAACTTATCAGTTGGGACGAGAACACAGGCGTGACGTCAACACTCACACAATACAACCCAGGAGTGCAGTGGGATATTGAAAATGCGATCTCTGAATGGCGCACTCCAGCAACTCCACTTGCGGCAGATATCGATCAGGACAAGTCGTATTTCATCCGAGTATGGCTCAGCGTCCAGACCGGCGCGCCGACTCCGTTCATCAGCCATTACGAGTGGCAGATCCGAACCTACGAGATGACATAGGAGACACCATGGCGTTCAACAACCTCGAAGAGAAAGACGTACCCGGATTCAGCGGTTCCCAAGGGCTCGACTTCGGACCGTTCACGAAGACCGGGACGCTTGCCCCGGCAGCGACCAAGGACGTCGCGATCAATGGCGTGACTCGTGAGGTCTTCGTGTACAACGCGACGGACATCACGACACAGACGGAGTTGTCAGTCGGGTTCACTGCGGCCGGCGCAGCGGGAAATCCAGATCCGACCGGCGGCGAGGGTAACTACATCCCGATCGGGAGTGGGGCAACATACGAATCAGACGTGAGGTGCAATCACGTCTATCTGGAGAACACAGGAGCCAACACGCTGACGTATTGCGTGCATGCAGTACTGTTCGGAACGTCGGGCGCTGGTGAGTATCCGACACTGACGCGGACGAACTACGGGGAGGGGATCTGATGGGAGCGCATCTCAATCCTGGACTGTCTGGGCTGTCGGTACTCTTTGGCCAGTACAAGAGCGTTTACCCTGATGCTGGCGGCAAGGGCGCAGCCGTCGTCTACCCATCGGTCAGCAGTCAAGCCAACAACGAAACCGACGCGGCGGCGACGGCAAAGGACTACTGGGGGGAGCCCTCGATTCTGATCCCGCGTGACACCGTGGCTGGGCAGACTGAGATACTCGGACTGATGGCGTTACAGGCGACTGTTGGGAAGTACCTCCAATACCAGGTCATCCGCGGGCATCTCGCTTTCGCATCAGACAAGAGCGGTGGTGTGGCATGGGACGAAGGGGGAACGGCGTTGACGGTCGCCGACGGCTCGGTCTTTGCCGACGATGACATGGTCATTGTGTACTCGGACTATGCCGTTGAGATCATGCTCGTGAACGGCGCCCCGGCAGGGAAAGTGGTCACAGTCGAGCGAGAGACTGTTGCCCTGGCGCATCCGACAGGTCTCAGGTGGAACCACACGACCAACGCCGCAGGGACGGAGTCTATCTACGTCGTAGACCGGGCAGCAACACAGTCGATCAGTCTCACGCAAGGCGTCTACTCGGCCACCGCATCGGGCGTGCAGGGTGAGACGATGCTTTCGCGCGTGTTCAGTATCGACGTCAACGAACCGCTCGCGATGCGAATCGTGAACACGACCGATTCGATCGACTGCGCTGTCGATGTCTGCACCATCATCCAGGGATAACCGATGGACCGCATCGAGATCCTCAACCAGCAAAGCGCGGCCGAACTCGGCTGGACGCCGGACTGGTTCGGCATGGAGCCGGGCAACTGTGGCGCCGGACTCAACGAGGCGATCAAGGCGTTTCAGGACCAGTTCGAATGCATCATGGTCGACGGCTGGTGTGACCTGGTCACGTACCGCCGGATCTTGCTCGAACGACAGCTGGCCGGACTGGAACCGATAGAAGAACCTCCGCCAGTCGGGACCGTCAAGGACTGCGTGTTGTTCGGCGGCAAGCTGTTTGAGATACCGTGGGACCGCGTCGTGACGCCGGGAGAAACTTCATCCCTCCATCTCCCGCCGCGACGCGGCCCACGGTTCTCCTTGCGCAAGCCTGCCGGCATGCTGCTCGTCCACTGGGACGTGACGCTGTCTGCACGTTCGACGTGGTCGATCTTGCGCAAGCGCGGGCTGTCCTCTCATTTCGTGATCAACTGGGATGGCACGATCTATCAGCTCCGCGACTTGGCGTACTACGCGGTGCATTCCGGGATCACGAAGGTCAACAAGGCATCATGGTCCGTCGACATGAACTGTCCTGTATCGAAGAAGTGGAGCCGCAAACTGGAGAAGCTCGGCCGCCCATTCCGTCCGGTCCTGAACGCGGACGGTGCTCGTCAATGGCGCGTTGGCGGTTGGGCTCCGAAGCCGTTTCTTGGCATGCACTCCGTGCAGGTCGAGGCCCTCGCGGCGCTTGCTCGCGGGCTCAGTGACCATTTCGGCCTGACCCTCGAGGCGCCGGTGAGCGAGAGCCCTCGGCGCCTGGGGCGTGTCAAGCGGAGCAAGGCGCACAAGCTCCGGGGGCTCGTCCATCACGCGGAGGTCCTCGGCGGAAAATGGGACACTCTCGGGGTTGACCTCGACCGTGTCTGCGACATAGCGAAGGTGGCGGCATGACTCCAGAGGAAATTGTCCAGATCGTGAATGAGGTCATCGAAGCGAAGGACAGCGGGGTCCCATGGGCGTCGATCCTGACGTCGGTCACGTCGGTCGTGGTCTCTGTGCTCGGGATCGTTTGGTATCTATCTTCTCGGCTCCAGAGGACGGACGGAGCGCTCGAGCTCGTAAATCACAAGCTGGATGCGATGTCGGTCGAGTCCGTCTCCGCGAAGGGCTCTCGGCGTGATCTCTGGGAGAAGCACAACGAGCTCCGAGAGCGGGTGAAAGAACAAGAGGTCGTGTGCGGCATGACCCATAAGGCGGTTCAAGGGGGATCCGGTGGTTGACGAGTTCATGAAAGAAATCAGCTTTGAAGACCTGGCCCTCTGGGCGCTGATTGCTGGTGTGGTCGCGTTCGTCCTCACGGACATCCCTCGGCGCTTCCTCGATGCATGGGCGAAGAAACAAGAGAAAACTCAACCATGGTGGTTGACAGGTGTGCTTCAGGCCGTCTCCGTCGTCGTTGGGACCGTGACGGGCTACCTCCTCGATGGAGTCCCTTGGGGGCTGACCGCTGGGATCGCAGGTGGCGGCTTTGCGACGTGGATCGTGGGTGTGTTGAAGGCTCGCGCGAAGCGAGCACTAGGCGTGAAGAAGTGACCGGCTGGCTGATTGGTGCCGGCGCACTCCTTGTGGCGGCTGTTGCCATCCTCTGGTCGCTGTGGCGGCGAGAGCGCGGTCTTCGGCTGTCCGCGACCAAGGCTGCCGAGATCGAGGCCAAGCGCGCCAACACTGAGGCCGAGGCACGACGCAAGGCCGAAGCAGTACGTGACGTCGCCCAGACACAGGCAAACGAGATCCACGAGCAGTATGAAGCGGATCGACTCAGGATTCTTGGGGTATGGGAGCGGACACGCGTTGACACCGACCGCCCCGGCGGTCTTGCCGATGCATTCGCCGAGGTCTACGGACTGGGCGGCAAGGACAGTGATGGTGAGTAGGGCAGTCGCCGTCGCCATCGTGGTTGTATGGGCCCTTTCCGGGCTCGCACGGGCAGAGGCACCCAAACCCGTCGAGGTGGCCAAAGACCAGCCCTGCCCCTATGAGGGGCTGCTCGTGCCGCGTCCTATGGCCCTACGTGCCATCAAGTGCGCCAAGGTGGAGTTGCCAGCGTGCCAGGTCGAACGTGGCGCAGAGGCGGCAAAAGCAGCGCTCCTGCTCGATACGTGTGAGCAGCTCCGACGCATCGAGCGTGACCGAGCCGACGCGTTGTCTGTTCAACTGGCCAAGGCTGCCACGATTGAGCCGCCGCGTCGTGCGTGGTGGAAGCATCCGGTCTTGTGGGGCGTTGTGGGTGCGGTGGTTGGGGCTGGGCTCGTTGTGCTGGTCTATCAGGTGCCTGGGGTGCGGTAGCTACCAAGCCACGCTATCCAAAGTACTTCGGGTCAGTCGGGTAGACCGCGATCGGTTTCATGCGGGCCTCCCAATACTGCGCGTCGATTGTCTCGTTCAGGTTCCGAACAAAGCAGGTGTGCATGACAACGTCTGTGGTTGGTGTCTCGTTCGCGCATGCATCGCGGTTCATTTCGTCGAGCCAGAATGTGTGCAAGTTGGCGAACCATGCGAGCACGTCGAGGTCGTCAAAGTCTGCACCGTACAGTTCGGGCTGTGTCGGTGGATCGCTGCCAAACACGAACAAGAGCGCGGTTTGGATGTCAGTGAGGGTCATCATACCGGCACCCTGTCCTCGAACAACGGAACCGGTTTGTCCGCGGTACGCGCATGCGCCGCCTCCCGGGCAGCACGAACCATCCAGAAGAGCAGAGACCGCTGGTCTGGTGTAAGCGTGCCACGTCCAGCGACGAGCGCGTTGACTTGGTGCCGTGGGATGAATCCATGACGGCTGACGTAGGACGCGCCGTAGTCAGCGACGGCCTTGACCACGAGGCGCTGGTCAGGGGTCAGGCTGGTCTTCAGGATATCAATGATCCAGCGCTTCGACCTGACGATCTTTCCTACCCGTTCTCGGTCCCTGGTCATGAAATCGTTCATGTCGGGTGGTGGTGGCAGCGGATCTGCGTTGCGAACGAATACCGGGTCCATCGGAATGAAATCGTGCCAGTTACTCATCGTCTTCCTCCGTGAGGTGGTTGATTGGGCCGATGTGCCGAAAGGCGCGGGCGTCTGGGCCGATGCGCTTGCGGGAGTCAGACGTATCGCCGGTCAGTTCCCATTCCGGTCCTTGTTCCCATAGCCTGCCCTTCAGTTTGGCGAGGTCGGGGTTGTTGTGCAGGATGCGCTGGGTCAGCGCGAGCCGGTTTGGTGTTCGGGACATGCGAGCGGCTTCACATTCCGCGGCGCGCATCTCGGCGAGCAGTTCCAGGGCTGAGTCCAACTCAACCTGGATGTCCTTGATTGCGGGCGTCTTGTAGATGCCGCCGAGCCGTTTGGCAGCCATTCATGCTCCATGTGAGAAAAAAGAGGATCGGCAGGCCTGGTCAGGTACCGATCCGAAATTGTGAGCCCTCGCCCCCCACCTTCACAGTCCAGGCCGCGAGGTTTCGTGTTCATGTGTTGTCGATCTTGGCGATGCAGCGGGTGAGGCGGGATCGAAGCATCTCGCGGTGGGCATCTGAGATGGGTCGGCGCGCGTCGGCAAGACCGGAGAGGTACGACACGTCTCCGAGAACTAGGCCTGCATCTGCTATGGGGCCTGAGTCGAAGTCATTTAGCACCATTCTCTCGATCGCGAAGCGGATCGACAGGCATGCGTATCGGTACCCTGTGGCGTTACCCTTTCCCATGAGAGTCTGTGCGCGTTGTAGGAGGTCTAGTGGGTTGAGGTATCGCGGGTCGTCGGTGTTGTTCATCTCATCCCCCTTCTTGGCATCCAAGCCCTGACATCGGTCACAGCATCCCACCACTCGTCGCCGTCGAGTTTACGTATGTGGGCGCGGAACTCGTTTACGACCGTTCGGGCCCTGGTGTTAACGACGCGTGAAGGTCGCCGTTGTGACCGCATGGAACCGCCAAAGTTCCACCGCATATACGTGTCCGACCATGCGGCTTTGATGATCTTGCAGGCGCCGCGCATGGCTCGGCGCTTCCTGGCGGTCTCTGCTCGCGTGTGGTGGTAGGTGCGGCTCATGGCTACTCGTCCCAGCCGGGGAGTTCCTCGACGTTGCTGTTGTCGGAGCACCAGAGATCGTAGCACGCCGAAAGCTTGTGACCGGCGAGCAGTGCCGCCCCGAGACGGCGCATTTCGTCGTCCGGCACGTGCCAGTAGCTACATGTCTCGTCGGCGTAGTAGGTCCAGCCGCCGTTGGAGTGGACCGAGGCGTCGACCGCATCGACCCCGGCGCTGAGAGCGGCAGTCTTGTCGCCGGTCCATGACCCTTCGCAGTGGGTCAGGTCGCTGTCGACGTAGCTGAACTTGATCGTTACGGTGTTGGTGGTGGGCATCAGCAGGCCTCCATGGCGTCGAGCGCGAGATCCCAGATGGCGTGGTCGGGCTCATCGAGCCAGTTCCACACACCGAACGTGTCGGCCGCCGCTTCGGTCAGTTCCGTGGCGGTATCGAAGTCGGGCGCGTGGATTGTCATCCAGTCCCTGATGCCTGCGAGTTGTTTGGTGGTGGTGGTGGTGGTGGTGGTGGTGGTGGTGGTGGTGGTGGTGGCCATGCTACTCGTCTCCTCGCCGTTCATGTTCGGACGTGCTACGCCGCTTTGTTGGTGCCTTGTCGCGTCTTGTGGCCTCACCTGCGCACACGCACAGATCAGACCCAATGGTGTTTGCACACTTGATGCAGAGACGAATGCGAGACATGGTCCCTGACCCGTCCATACCACCATGCACAACCACAATCGGGATACGCCCGAGCGGTTCAGATCCTGGTGGTGGATTTCCACAAGACATGCAGCGACCCTCTATCGAACTTATGCCGTGGCTTACTTTCAGCATATCGTCTCCGCGGTGGTAGGTGCGGCTCATGGGGACAGCTCCTTGAGGTGAGAGACAGCGTCACGGATCGAGTTGAATGCGAATCCGGTACTGCCGTAGGTGTTTTGAGAGCCCTGGACACGTCTTAGCAGATGGTACCGAGATCCATGATGTGGTTCGTCCCATAGAGTCAGACCGGCCCACTGGCCAAGGCGGGGCAGAATCCAAGCACGGACGGTCGGCTTCCCGTCACGGTTGGTCTGTATGACCTGCCAGTGTGGCTTCAACGCAGGCTGGTTATTCGTTATCTGGGTGAAGCGCTGACGCATGGTGCCGGGCAGTCCGTCTCGACTCGCAGTCCACCGGGCGGCCTTGACGAGATTGGTGATCTCAGATGCTTCGTACAGCTCGACGTCACCAAGGACAAGCCAGCCGGCCCGAGTGGCCAGATCACGCCCAGCTTCGGTGCGGGGCTTGGCAGCCCCTTTGATGAAAAAGCCCAATGCCCATGTGAGATAACCATCTGACCATAGACAAACATGTTTACCGTCTGCCGTTGCTCGCCTGGCGATTACATTGGGCTCGGTCATCTCGTCGTCTCCTTGGTGGTTCTTCCTGCTCACAAGTAGATAGTACGCACAATGCGTAAGTATTGCAAGAACAAAATACACCCACGGTGCATTTTACGGATTGCGCGCCTGATACCGCTCAACCAGCAACTGGATCACAGCCCACCCACGACGACGGAGGTAGGGGTACGCCTCGAAGATCGGGACCAGCTCGACGACGCGCGGGTTGCGCCGTCCCGCGAACCAGTCGCCGATTCGGCGTGGTGGAAGGCCGGTCTTGCGGGCCGCTTCGGCGGGGCTGGGGAGGGTGATTTTGCTCATTGTCTGAACCTTTGGTGTGGTTTCTCTCTCCAGATGAAGCGGTCATCCGGCCAGATTCGCTTGAAGGCCAGTTTCCGAACGATAGTTGCCATCGACTGTCCCGTTGCCATGGCCTCTTTCTTGGCCTCGTCCCAGACGTCGATCACGACTTGGAGCGCGTCGTAGTAATGGTGGCCGCCAGCGTCACGCTGGACCGCACGGGCAAGAGCACGTTGAGCTGCTCGCATACCCTTCATGGCTCATCACTCCCAAACTCGCCCCGATGCGGCGGCAGCGTCAGCGGATCCCACATCTCGCGGCGCCATTTCTGAAGCCGCCCCATGTGACCCTTGTTCCAGTTCCTCTTACATCTGCGGTGGGGACTGATGGCGATATTGCCCTTGGCGATCCACATCCAGGCCAAGCGCCAACGGGGTTCCGGTGACGGGCACATCTTGCGCGTTGGCTTCCAGTCGTACGTTGCTCGAATCCGGAGCAGCCAGCACTGAGCATTCGCCCTTGGATCCATCGCCTGGGCTGCCGACAGTCCGCACCGCTTGTGGTGGACGCGGCGGAGCTGGGTAAATCCCCACGATTTGCCCTCGTCACCCTTGGGCCCGTGGTGGTAGCCGGACTCATTGCAGGCCGCCGCAAGCGTCATGCCTCGCCAGCGGGCCGGGACTCGGACGTCCGGGCGCGCCTCGTACCGGAGGACGTCAAGGAGGAGCCAGGGGTCTTTGTAGCGGCGCCGGCCGTTCGGACATTGCAGGGCCCGCTCGATGAGCAGCCGTTCCCAGGCGTCGGGCTCGATCCGGTAGGTCTCGGCCTGTTCTTCGTGCTCGCACCAGGGCGGCGCGGAGTAAGCGTTGCCGGTGCAGACAACAAACAGCAGGGCGGCGCCGGCGATGGCTGCCAGGACGAACAGGACGACCGCCACCTTGCCCTCCCACCGTCTTAGCGGGTCGGGATGGCGGGTCGGGCGCGCGGCCTCGCTTCGGTGCCATGTCATTGCTCCAACCTCCTGAACGTGTAGGCCCAGACCAACGGGTTATCGGGCCATGGATCTCGCTCGGCGTTGATTGAGTCCCACAACACTCGGAAGGCCGCAATTGCCATGCGAGGCATGTCCGCCCATGGTGTCGAGGAGTGGTCGTGCCGATCGTAGATGCAGTATTTGGTGAGTTTTCCGTCCTTTGTGACCGCCCTGACACCTTCGGCAATGGCGTCTTCCTCGCTGATGTCCTGCACCCGCTGCGCCCGGACCTCTGTCACCTCGCGCAAGATGCGTGAGAACCGCCGCGGCATGTGGATTGCCGGTCGCTTGCGCAGTCCCTCGTGCCGGTCCGTCGCCGGATACGCGACACCCATTCCGGGGCCTGGTCCATCTCCCGGAAGCTCGCTCGGTTTGACCCCGTCGTAGAAGCTGAAGACGCACCACGTCTCGCGACCCCAGAGATGGTCCCCGACGGCCACGCGACACCGGACACGGTGCCACGTGTACCCGTTGACGTGCGGGACGTGGAGGTGGTCTCCGGCTTCAGGATCAACGCTGGCCAGCGACAGGTCCAGATGGTCCCATGGCGTGCCGTCGTCGACGATCGAGTTCCGCGACGTGACGATCCTCCGGGTCTGCGTTTTCGTGCCTGCAAGCAGAGCGCGGACCATGGGGGCTTTGAAGAGGAATGGGTGCTCTTTCATGCGTCGTCCCCCCACGGCGTCTCGTCCCAGACGCGGCCGTCGAGCTCGCGGGTTCCGTCGGCCCATTTTTTCCACATGAAGGGCACGCCGGCGTCGGTCGCCTGGTCTCGGAGATCTTGGGCCCATTCGATGTCACAGGGCCGGGCCTTGGGTCCGGTCTCGGCGCCGGCGACCAGCGCGTCGATGCCACGGGCCTCGTCCCTACCGACGCCCAGGATCGAGTCCACGTGGACCTCGCGTCCGCAGATGTCACATGTCTCGTCGTGGTTGACGCGAAAGCCGTCCAGGTAGCCACAGGTCCGGCACCACCAGTCACCGGGGAAGTCGATCGGACCGAGCAACGGCTCGCAGCTGACGAATCGGCCCGCCGCCGGGCACCGCATGAGGTCGGCAACTCGCGGCAGCGCGTCCTTGTTCTCGACCGTCACACCGAGCCAGACGTTGGGGAGGAATCCGAGCCGACCCGACAGCCATTCGGCCATCCGTTCGGACCGTTTGGTCAGGACCAAGAATCGGTGCTGGTGGCCTCGGCCCATGACTCGCCAGATGTCCGCGATGAACTCGTCGGGCACGTCCTGGTGGAACGTGTCGGACATCGAGTTGACAAAGTAGGTCGTTGGCTTCCGGCGCCGCAGCGGTTCTTCGAGCGACTGCGGATGACACCGGACCTCGCCGAAGCCGGCGGCGTACTTCCCCTGGCCCATGGCCTGGAGCCGGCGGGTCATCGTCTCGGCGTAGCAGTGCTTGCAGCCGGCGCTGATCTTGGTGCACCCGGTGACGGTGTTCCAGGTGTGCTCGGCCCATTCAATCTTGGTCTTGCTCACAGGACTTCTCCTCGGTACGCCCACCCGCGATCTTGACGAGGTCGGCGACCCTGATGATGACATTCGGAGCCGGGCATGAGAGTCGTTGCAGGAGAATCTCGTACACCTTGCGGGCGGTGTCCGCGTCGGTCCTGCCGAGCAGCGTGACGCCTTCTGCCTCGCGGTCGTAGATCGACTCGACGAAGATGGCGCCCTTTCCGTTCCAGTACGCCATGGAGTTGGACGTGTTTTCGGCCGGCGCGTACAGCCGCAGCACGACACCGGTCCCGTACTTGACGCTCGTGTTGCCTTCGTCGTTGACGATGATGCTCATTATCCCCTCCTCGTCCCTTTGCGCTCGGCGCGCTTCTGGGCTTCGGCGGCCCAGGCGCGGAGCGTGGTCAAGTCGCTGATCAGTGCGGTGACCGTTCTTGGCGTCATCGCAACGATCGCTGCCATCTCCTTGCTCTCGCATACCGCCACGACCCGCCCGTCCTCACAGAGCACGTTGTCGTCCACTGCGTGCCACACGAGCGCGCTGAACTCGCCCATCTGCCGAGCAGCAAACAGTAGGCTCTCGTCCGACACGGTCTGTTCCGGCATGTCCGGCAACCGCTGGCGCTTCAACGGGATCCCGACGCGGGTACCGCCGGAGACGAGCCCCTCGCTTTCGGCGAGCCAGAGCGGCATTGTGACGTCGCCGTTGTCTTGGATCGTGATCCGACCCTCATCGATCATGCTGGTCGGGAGGTATACGCCATCGTGTCCATGATTGAACATGCGTTTCGACGCAGTTGTCCAGTCTTCGACCTCGTAGCCTTCGATCGTGATCGTTTCTTCGTCAGTCATTCCCCATAACCTCGTCCTTGCCGATCTTCGCCATGAACGCACGAACCGGCACGCCGTCAGGCACGTCGACTTCGACGGCGACCGAGTATTGGTGCTGTTCGACGACACGTACCGGCCACATCAACGGTGTCTCCTCTTCGAGTTGCTCGACCGACAGGGCCCAGACACCTGGATTGAACGGGAGGCATACCGTGTACATCGCACGGATGCGGCAGCCGCCGGTCTCTTTCGTCCCGACCTCGACGACGCCCATCACGTCGTCTTCGGCACACGTGCCGAGTTCTTCACTGCCCTTGCCCTTGCCCGTCGTCCCGGTCAGGACAGGTTCGTCCGGGAAACCGTCAAGGTCAGCGCCTTCGATCTCGATCAGGTCGTCACTGGCTCCGTAAACCTTCAACATGAGTCCTCCTGGTTGGCGTAGTATACGCGGCGCGCGTAGAATTGCAAGTGGGAAAGCCGGGCCCACGTTGCCTAGGGCCCAGCGGCCAGCACCTATGTTGACGTGGCTGACTCGGCGGAGCTACCGCCACACACGTCCGCCCCCGCTGGCGATGGGGGCGCGTTCTGTTTGTTGTATCGGCGGGCCTCGAACTCTTCTTGGTCGAGTAGTGTGACAAACACTCTGTGCTGACCGACCGCGTCCCACCTGACCGGATGCTTCAGGAACGGCAGTCGGAACCGCGAATGCCATCCGGTGTCCTCGGTCCCAGACGAGACCTTGATCTCGTAGGCGTCCGGCCAGCGCTCCTTGACAGCCTCTTCTCCGTCAATGACCCGCCGTTTGCGGGCGATGCGACGATCCTGTTCTCCGGCATGTTCTGCCACGGTGACCGGGAACCGGCCGCGGCCTGGCTCGCAGTACAGCGAGAGCTCGCGCCAGCCATCGTTTCGTGTGAGCGTCCCCATTGCCGACCACCGGGCCCACCGACGCCGAGGTGGGTCTGTCTCGGGCGGGTCTTCCCCGTACGTCTCATCCCAGAACACCCGTACCGCTTCGGCGTGCTCGTCCGGCGTGACGTGGCCGCGCACGATGTACTCCGAGTCGTAGCTGTCGCCGTGCTCGGTCTCGAGGTCCATGTACTCGCCGTGTTCGTAGGTCATGGCTGTTCCAGAAGCGTTTCCAACCGTTGTGCAATGACATCGTCGTCGAGGTTGGATTTCAGTCCCAGTGTCATTCCGATCCAGTTTCCAGACGCCATGATGATCCGCGGCCCGACCCAGTCCTTGCCGCCACGCGCGATAGTGATGGTATCTCCTTGGAAAATTGCCAGGGCGGTGTTGACGACGGAAGGCGAAAAGACGCAGCGATCCCACGCGATGTACCTACGACTGGCGTCGTGAATCTCGCACGGGTCCATGTGCATCACCCCGCGCCCGTCACAGTGATCACATGTGTTTTCTGAGGCGCAGTATTCACATTCAACAACCCCGCCACCGCCGCAGTCTTTGCATTCGACGCAGGTACAGACGGCGCTGGTGTTGGCCCACGTGTAGAGAGTCTCACGGCTGACGGTGACTGACGTCGGCTTCGCAAGGTGGGCCTCGCAATCCACGAGGACGCGGCCGATCGTATCGTGTTGCGGCTCAGGAGGCTCGTCCGGCACTTCGTTGAAGTGGCGCTTGACCGCGATCACCGATCGGCCATTGGTGGCATAGGTCCATTCAGACCGCCGCCATGGGTGTGACAGGTGAGGCACGTCGTCGAGGCAAAGCCGTTGAAGGCGTTCGATGTCGGTCATAGCGGTATCATCACCTTGCGGAAGTGGGTTCATGTCACTTCTCCAGATACGCTTCGGCCGATGGGATGCACCAGATCGACGCACGCTTGGCGCCTTTGTCTGCGATCCACCCCCAGCTGTACCCGGGCACCGGTTCGAGACCGAGTTTTGTCCCTTCACGCTTCAGCACTTCCAGCGCGTCGGCCTCGTTGTCGGCGACTGCGACGGGTTCATCTTCGGTGCCGTGGTACATGTTGGTAACGACGACGTAGCGCGCCGATGGGTTTGGTTCAGCCATGTTCATCCCTCGTATGCCATCTGGAGGTACCCACCACACGGCTTGTCTGCGCACACCGTGAACGTGGTATGCGCCAGGGTGTTGCGGTCGTACTTGTGGATGACCACCTTGGTGGTCATTTTGCCCGTCTTGCCGCAGTAGTTGCACACGGGCAGTTCGGACTTGCTACGCCTGTCCCGATGGATGGTTTTGACCCTACCCATTGGTAGCCCTCACCGTCAACGTTGGCGTGTCTGTCGTGTGGAGGAGCACCACCGGACTATCAATGGCCGGGAGCGGCTGGCCCTTCACGTCCTGGGTGCGGTCGATGAAGATCGGGAGCCATGGCGCCGACCATCCATTTTTGGCCCCGAAGGCGCGCCGGATGCCTGCTCTGAACCACGCATCGCCAACGACCTGTTTCCCGGTGGAAAGCACGTCCCATGGGAACCCGCCCACGCTGATCGCCACCGCCGGCTTGTCTCGGAACTCGACACAGACCGGGCCCATGTCGCCCATGACCGCGAGCTGCTTCGAAGCCGCACGTCCGGGCGCGATACGAACCGCGTCGACCAACGCGTCGCGGCGCTTCCATTCCGCTTCGGCATCGGCGAGCCATTGTGTCGCGTCAAGCACGCTCTTTTCGAGGTCGGTGAGATCCTTTGTGCGGTGCGCGGCCTTGGAAACTGCGGCGGTGTACGCGTCCCTGTCGGCCCTTAGCGCGAGGAGCTTCTCGGCCTGTGGCCGGTCGAACGATGGGCGAACCGGAGCAACGGCGCTCATGTCCACCGGTGTGGGCTCGTTGCCGATCCTAACGCGCCGGTCTTTCCAGTTGGCGTGCGCGGTCAGCATCCCGTCGAGCCTGTTCAACTCGATCGCCGCGGCGTCATGCGCCTTGACTGCATCTTCCTTGGCCATCCGTGCGCCGGATTTCTCAGTCTTGGCCTCGTCGATGGCGCGATTGATACTGGACGTGGCGGAACGTCGTGCATTGATGAGCGCCTTCGCGGCGAGTTCCTTGCCGTCCACAATGACGTCACGTTGCGCTATGAGATCCGTGACGGTGTCTGCCGCTGCCTCCCACCCATCGCGGCCACATGTCGGGCACGTGTCACCGGCGGCGCGTGCATCGGTCAGTTTGACCTCGATCTTTTCCAGATCGGATGTCGCACCGTCCAGCGCCATGCGGGCGGTGACGACCAGCGGATCACCCTCACGAGTCATGTTCGCCTTCGCGATCACGTCCGCTTCGGCAGCGTCAAGCCGCTGCCTGGCGATACGGAGCGCCGTCGTGGTGCCGTTGTAGGCGTCACGTCCGGCTGCTGCGTCATTGGCGTCAGGAACGGGCGGCTCGTCACCAAGCTCGTCGATGTCCGCTCGCCAGTTGTGCATCGAGATCTTGTAGTCGGCCTCGTGCGATTCGGCGTTCTCCCATGCCCGGTATGCCTCATCGTAGGCGCGCCATGCCTCAGCGGCTTCGGTGTACGCCTCAGCTGCTGAGGCGTCGTAAGATGGCAACGGCGCGTCGGCGTCGGCGGTGAGTTTGGCGAGCAGCTCACGCATGCCTTGGAGCCGCCCCTTGAGTTGTTCGACGCTGACGAACTGGTCGTGCCGTTTCACCTTGGCCGTGGACTCGTCGAGCGGGTCGGACTCGTTCAGTTCATGCCCGCTTTCGGCCATCACCTCACCGATCTCGTCACGGATGTCGACGGGTGGCAGGATGCGAAGCAGCTTGTCCCGAAGCGGGCGGCCCCCACCCTCGCCCTGGATGTCCTCCATCCACGACATCGGAAACATGACCAGATGGAGCAGGTCGATCTCGACGCCGAGCACTGCGAGACGTTCCGCGAACTTCTTGTCGGTCGGGTAGCCGACCGGGCCGCTGGCATCGGTGACCATCCTCGTATGCTTCCGCTTCACGTTCATCTTGCGGGTGAACACAGTACCGCTCGTGGTGGTCAATGCGACCTCGCAGAACTTACATCCTTTACGGATGCGCTCGACCGAGAACGGGTTGTGGTTCTCGTCCTTGCCCCACAGCGCGAACGCCACCGCCGCCATGGTCAGCGACTTGCCGCATTCGGACGGGCCGGAGATCGTGGTGAATCCGCCGGCTGGGAAGTTCAGTACCCTGTCCTCGTGCGGGCCCATGTTTGTGATTCTGAGTTGCTTAATCATTGGATCCTCCTGGTGTGTTGGTAGCAGAACGAACCGGCGGTTTCGTTGACCGGGTCGGGCCCGGCGCACCGGTTCGTCACCTACTCGCGAACCTTCCTAAGGTTGGCTCGCTTTCGCCGCCACATGCTGCGCAGGGACCCCCGCGTCGATCAGCCGGGCGTCGATGTCATCGGGGCAGCACGTAATTCGGTTGAATGCGTTTGCGCGAGCGTCGGCGACCGCGTTCCAGACCTCAGTGCTGGAGTTATGGTTCGGCACGACTGCGTCGAGAAGCAACGCGACATTGATCGGGTTGAGCGATACGAAGGCGCACTCGTTGTATAGGTCGACATCACAGCGGTGACTGATCGCGTAGTCGATCGCTTCCTGCCCCCGGAGTAGGCAGGCGCTCCATGCGGTCGTTCCGTGGTAGTATTTTGCCTCATGTCGTTTGTCGTTGCCGTTCATCTTGCTTGCTCCGTGGTGGTTTGTCCTGCTCACGGGTATAGTTATACGCACACCGCGTAAGCATTGCAAGCAGAAAATGCACGGGGAGTGTATTTTCTTTTCAACAACCATGATCGCAGGCCACCAGCGCGCTACGGTACCGGCGAACCGGTGTTGAGCGCGAAGTCTTCGACCGCCACCTCGCCCGCCGGTTCCTCGATGACCTCACCGGTTTCCGGGTCGAGCACGGACTCGACCGTCTCGTCACCGCTATCGTCTACCGTTTCGGCCGGCGTGTGGCTGAGCGCTGCGAGGCCCTCGGCGGGTTGGGCCGGCTTCTTCTTCGCTTTCTTGGCCTTGGTCGTCTTGCCCTTGGTCGCCCTGGTGGTGACGGTCTCGGTGTCGAAGACGCCGTCCACGGTCTCAGTACCGGCGCGCAACCGCTCGGCCAGGCCACGCAGGTTCAGGAGGTCGCTCACGGTCCACTTGGAATGATCCGCACCGATGTAGTCTTCGATCTGCTCGATCGTCACCTTGATCTTGCTGGTGTAGTACTGGATCGCGTCGTCGGCGGCTTCGGTCAGGGTGACGGTGTACCGGTTGCCGTTATCATCCGTACGGATCAGGATCTCGGCCGAAGCCACAGCCTTGGCGGCGTCGAATGCCGCACTGACGTACCACTCCGGCAGCACGTGTTGGAGCGCGGTACGCTTCGCCTTGCTGATGCCGGACTGCATCTGCATCGTCCGCCAGCGCTGTGCTTGATCTTGCTTCTTCGCGAACTTGGCCGGCGGCGGCGCCACGGTGAAAACGAACGGGCGGCGATCGAACGTCATGGTGACCAAGTCCGCGACGGCGATCGAGAGTTCGACATCGTTGCCAGCAAAGCCCTTCACGTCGATTCGCGTGGACAGGCAGCCCCACTCCCCTGCGAGCGCTTCGATCAGGTTGACGGTGGGGCCTTCGATGCGTGACCCACCCTGACCCCATGCGTAGAACGCCTTGGAGTCGCCCTTTGAGTTGAACTTCGACCCGATCTGTTGCCCGATCTGTTTCGCCCGTTCGGTCAACCGGCCATGCTCCCGGTCCCGCCCCATGGACTGGGCGATGCGGACCATGGTCTCCAACTCGGAGAGCTGGGCGTCGGTCTCGTCCGGGTCAGCAACCTTGAAGTTGACGGCGTCGGGCTCCGTTGCTGCCGGCTTCGGGTCTTGGTTCCAGTCTTCCTGATACGGTGTGCTCATCGTGTTCCTTGGTGTTTGATTTGTGGCTGGACGTTAGCGCATTGCGTATGGTGTTGCAACGGTTATTTCCGGGTTGGTTCGTCTTTGCGGCGGTCGTCCATCCGCCGGATTTGCAGTCGCCGAACTCGTTCGCTCACCATCGATTCCGCAACGTTGTAGGCGCCGACTGCGATGGTGTCTGGTTCATGTGCGCTGTAACGTGAATCGGCTAGCAGCCCGGTCAACGCGGCGGCGGCGAAGTGGTCAAGATCGGTCATAGGTTAACTCCTGAATGTAGAGGCAGAGGGCGTGGAATGTCTCAAAGACGCGGATACCGAGGCGGTTGGCCTCTGCGACCTCAGCAACGCTTCCCTCCGAGTGTCTGTGGTTGCCGACGAGCAGTACGGCATCACATCTCCGCATCAACTCCATCGTCGCTTCCAGCCAGAACTCGTCGGTCAGTGTACGGTCGAAGAACCGATACATCGTGTGCACGCTCAGCGGGATGAAGCCGTTGGCAGCCAGAAGAAAGGCGGTCTCCTCGACGCGCCTGATGTTCTGTTCCACCTCCCATGCATCTTTGCCTCGGTACGGTCCTGCGATGTAGACCACAGCCATGTCTTGGGTTGGCATTGCTACTCCAGGTCAAGGGTTTCTTGTCGGACTCAAAGCAGCGCTTGCTGCTTGTGGTTGCGCTCGATGCTCATGTCTGCGTTGATGGCCGCTTGGCGGAAGTATTCGGCCTTCAACTCGACACCGAGGCCGAACCGGCCCTGTTCGATCGCAACGTAGATTTCCGACCCGATGCCAGCGAACGGCGTGAACACCGTCTCACCTGGATTGGTCCAGAGCCGCACACACCGTCGAATCACCTCCAACTGGAGCGGACAGATGTGCTTTTCGTCGGCTTCGGCGCGGCCACCCTGCCATCCTTGGATCACGTCGGTTTCTCGGATGTCGCCCCATACTCCAGACGCCCACTCGATCCATTCCTCGTTGGAGACGTCGTTGTGGACCCGTACCGCCTGTTTGCCGGGTTTGCGGAACTCCAACACGTAGTCATTGAGCGCGGGGCTCGATTCCAACGAGTCCCGCTTGAACTGCGAGAACTGGAGCCTCTCGCTTTTGGTGCGGATGGCGGCGGCCTGTGGGTTCTTGGGCACCACGAACTCGCCGTAGTAGTGGAATCCGGCATCGCTCATGCGGTTGACGACGAGCCCGCGGAAGTCACGGAGGCCCTTCCTGCCGTGCTTGTTACGAAACGCTACGAGCTGCGCCAGATGCAGGCAAACCACCCGCCCCGGCCGCATGACCCGAAGTAATGCATCGCAGAAGTGAGCGAAGTGAATCGAGAACTCGGCGTCTGACCCTTCCGTACAATTGCCCATGTCTTCGGGCTCGCTCGAGTACGTGAACAGCGACGAGAACGGCGGCGAAAACACGGCCAGGTCTACCGAGTCCGGTTCCATCGTGTCGCGCATGATCGCGATACTGTCCCCGTGCATGATGCGGTAGTGGTCTGGATTCTCCACGTCCGCCAACCGCTCCGATGTCGTGGTCACGATGTCAGGCATTGTCTCTCCCTTCTGGTAGCATTCGAGTTCGGTTTGGAGCGCGCCGGCGAAGATGCGCTCGTGTTCGCTGGCGACGCGGTCCCATTCATCGCCTTTCGCAGCCAGTACGTCGATGATGCGCTGTTCGTCCGGTGAAACCATCATGTGGACGTCCAGACACCCTACGCGTCCCTGTCGGTGGGCACGCCGTACCGCCTGGTGATAGGCCTCGTAGCTCTCATCGTAGGCGGCAAAGACCATCCGTTCGGCACGTTGGAGGTTGACACCGTGCCCGATGACCTTCGGTTTCGCCACGATGCAGTCAATGCCCCCCGCCTGGAACGCCGCCACGATGGCCACCCGTTCGACGTCCGGCGTCCGGCCCGCAATCTGGGCAACGCTGATACCGGCATCACGGATGGCACGCTCGCACGCGTCGGCATGGGCATTGTAGTTCGCCCATACGATGCAGTGCCCCTTGCGAGCAACATCCACAACCCGAGACATGCGCTCAGTGCTGGAGTAGACGTCGCGTCGGACTGCTGCCCGGTTGCTCATGGTCATCCCGGCGAGAGGGGCACCAAACAAGTCGCGGTCTACGTCGACGGATGACTGCTGTTCGATGTCCTCGATGGACACCCGGTAGTCATTGGGAGGCAACGCGTCGCACGGCATACCGTAGACTGACGGGTCTCGCATCCAGAGCGCGAACCGCGACAACCACTGCGGGAGTTCGTGGACGGCATGTTTCTTGACCCGCCAGTCTTTGCCGTCGCGGACGAAGAACCGAGACCGAAACTCGGCGTCAGACCGAACGTACCCGAGCCATGTGGCATGAGTGGCGTACTCGGTCGGGTCGTTGGGGGCCGGGGTAGCTGACAGTGCCAGCCGGTTGTCGACGGTCTGCACGGCGCTGGCAAGGTGCCGCGCGATGGCCCCGTCGCCGCTCTTGAGGATGCTGGAGTTGTGGACGAGTAGGCCGTTTACGCTGAAAGACGGATGCCGTGTCGCCTCAATGTCGTGGAAATGGAGCTTTCCGTCGGGCGTCCTGAATCGTTCCAAGTCAGGATGTCCCAGTTCCAGAATCTCAACACCGTCCACCCGAGCCCAGTCAGCGCCAGATCCTTCTTCTCGTCCAGCGTTTTCCTGCTCCTGTGCGAGTGCCCGTCTACTTCGATACCTACCATTTTCCCGACGTGTGCTAGGTCCAGTTTGTAGTGGGTCGGATACCCGGCACGCCTCCGACCGAGAGAAACCGGGTGTTCCGACTCCCACTCGTTCCCGAGCGCTTCCAATAGGATGCGTTGCGGTTCGGTCATCCCGCGTCCGTTCCCGCCCTGCACTGGTGGTCTGTGCCCCTTTGCGAGTAGCGTTCGCGAGATCTTCTTTCTTACGGCCGGATCCTTCGTCGGGTTGAGCTTTCGAATCCGCTCCAACTCCATCTCGGCCTTCGGATTCCCAGAACGCAACCATGCGCGCCTTTTCTGCCCACGCTTCGCAGCCACTGCCGGTGAATGCACCCGAACCAGATTTTCCGGCTGATGCATCCTCCATTTCGCGGAGCAGGACTTCCCGCAGAATCGTGTAGGGGCGTCGGATGGGTGCCAAGCCTTCGGGGCGAAAACCTTCTTGCACCAGCCGCATTCCCTCGGCTGTTGCCATGACACAATCGCCGGATTGTAGGTTGCGTGCCCGGACCCATCCCCGTTTGGTGAAATACGGATGATTCGCGCTACTGAAAATCCGCTGTCCATCGACTTTGATTCGGATGACACGGTTGACCTCTCGGCTGTGTGTGGCGCGGACGGTGTCAACGCCGGTGACGTTCAAGACCTGGTCCCCAGGTCTCACGTCTTCAATATGCACCCTTCGCACGTGACCGTCAACCATGCAGTCCACAGGCGTCCCTGGAGCGAAACACTCATCTAGAACGAACGCCGACAACCCAGTCAAGTCGCGCTGCCTGACAAAGGCGTGGTGCGACACGAGCGCGATTCCGTTCGGGTCGTCGAGCCACGCGGACACGTCCCCGGTGCGCACGTGCTGGACGGTCATCATCGGGAAGAACTTCGCGACCTCGTTCTCGAACTCGTGGATGGCCACGAGCGGGGCGCAGACCATGGCGGGTCCGCCGTCGCGCATGTGTTCGGCCCATGCCAGGCTGATCGACGTCTTGCCAAGCCCACATTCCAAGAACAGCGCGGCCCGGCGTCTGGCCACGGCGAAGACAACGGAGAACCGCTGATAGTCGTGGAGATGCGGTGCGAGTTCGTCTATCTGTTTGGCCGCGACATCGGTGGCGGGTTGCCAGTCTGGCACAATAGCAAAGTCGCCGTCGTATGTCACTCCGGGAGTGTTCTTGATGCGCAGGAACGCGGCGTAGTCTTGCCGCACGTTGATACGGGTTGGCATATCGCTACCTGATGCGTGTGAATGTGGCAAACGGCTGAGCGCCACCGCCGAAGTCGAACGACTCTCCGACACCGAGCGAACGGACCAACTCACAGAACTCGTCGTCGCATTCGTTTGCATCGGTCCATTCTGCAACTGAACCGTCACATGTCTCGCCGTCTTCGTATTCTCGTCGAATCATGATTCCTCCGTGGTGGTGCCTGTATTATACGCGTTGCGCGTATGATGGCAAGCGTGTTTTTACCCAGGATCCGGCAGACCAAACAACGCGCGATCCTCCGGCGACAACCGACGCAGCACCGCGTCCCGTCGTTGCTGTACCAGCATCGCCACGCCCTCGGCGCAGTCGAGACCCTGGATGTGTTCGGCCGGCGGTTCGGGACGGTCGACCTTCAACTTCCACTCCCAGACCAACTTGCCGTCGCGGAACAACGCGCGCCAGACATCGGCCGACTCCTCGCCCTCGCCATCGATCATCACGGCGTACGGCTGCCCCTTGGTGACCTTGCACATGTCGTCCTCGCAGTCGTACCACTTCATGCCCTCGCCCTCCTCCGCGAGACGTTCACGCACAAATTCACCATCACGGACGGTCGACTCAAGCCGGTCGAGGAACAGTTCCATGGCGTTGCTCGGAAACACCGTTGCTTCGAAACGTGTCCTGTATCCCATCTCACTCTCCTTGTGCGCGTTTGAACAGGTCCACTTCTTCTGAGTAGTAGCCGCTGCTGGTGCCGAACCAGCGTACGACTACCGACCCCATGATCGTGTCGAAACGGTAGAACGTCCACGTCCACGATTCGTCGGCAAACTTGCCTTCTGGTGGCTGGTTGTGATTCGTGGAACATTCCGCGTGCAGTAAAGGCGTCCCGACCAAGTCATCCAGATCGCCGCAGATGTTGTGAATCTCCACGAGTTCACAGCAATCGGGAACGTGGCTGAAAACGTATTCATCGCCGCCGCTGGTGAACACCAACTCGTCGTAGCCGTGCAACTTCTCTCGCTTGACTGAAGAGAAGGTCATGCCTGTCAGTTTCTCGGTTTTCACCTACCCCTCCTGCAAATACACACGAATGGTCGCCCCACCGTGTGCGGTTCGTTGTCGTTGCGCCTTGTTCTTTCGTCCCGGTTTCATGCTAGGCCAAGTCACGCAGTCAGCATCACCCATCGCGTTGGACAACATGTTCCGTGCGATCGGCAGATCCTCGCGCTTGAGCCTACCGATGCGTTCTATGGTCGTGGCAAGTTCGATCTCGTCGTCCGTAGCCTCCCGGACCACCTTGTCATCATGGACCGGCCAGAGCCTCGCCAGCGCATCCCAGCACGCATCAGACGCGTCGATGCTTGGCACCTCATCCCCCACTACGAAGCGTTCGAACCAGTCCCGAGACCGCTTCAGAATCTCGCCTTGGATGACCGGATCGGCCATCAGCACGTACCATCTCAGATCGTCCATGCTCAGCCGGACGATCAAGACGCCCCATGACAGCCCGGTAGCTGCGAGTTGGGTGTACAGCTGGCAGGCGTAGTCCTCGCGGACGATCTCAGCGGCTTCGGCCGTCCACTGCTCAATGACGACGCCGCTACCGCCCCATGCCCATGGATCACGATCGGTCTTGACTTCTCCAACACCCCATCCAAGTTGCCTGGCATGCACGAACGAGTCGGGCGTCACGCATAGTGGAGCTGGTCCCTCGATCATGACGCGGCCGAGCGGTCCGACGACGCGGTTGCCGGTCTCCTCGCAGTAGTCTTCGAGGATGCGCGGTTCCTCACGGTGACCGCGCCGGAACAACTTGAGCAACGCTGTGGAGATCTTGCGCTCGATGCCGCGCTTGCTGCAATAGGTGTCCCATGTGCTGCCCTTTGGTGACAGGCCTAAGATGCGTGCGGTGTCCGACGACGTGATGTGCTGTCTCCGCTTGCGGTGCCATGCTTTGTCCGTGAGGTACCGGGTGGCGCTGGTTGCGTCGGGGAGTACTAGGTTGGAGCCGAGGTCAATCATCGTGCCGCCCACACAGAAGTTCGACGAGATTGGCATCCTGTATCGAGAGCAGTTCCGCCGAAATCAGATCCACCGCCTGCTTCAGTTGTTTGATGGCCAGACGTGCCGCCACGCCAGCTAAAGCCGGCTCGTCGTCAAATCGTTCAAAGGCCGTGACCGCGTTCTTCGCGCCGTGTTCGAGCAGTTTATTGGTCAGTTCTCTGTCGGTCATACCGTTCCCATGCTTCACCGCGCCTGAGTCGGTGTCGGGGTAGCCACTCATTCGGCAGTCTTGTACGAGCCGGTGTGCTCGTCGACGACCGATACGACCTCAACGCTTACGAACGGCGGAAACAGCAACGCCATCGATTCAGCAACGGCGCGTGCCGGCCCGATCTGTCCGTGGTGGTTGAGTACCATCGTGCGCCCATCGCGCTGGTCAACGATCAGGATCTTGATCTTGTCACCCATCCTGCTTCTCCTCGCCGTCCTTGCTGCCGCCATCGTCAACGAAAGCCACACAGGCGAGTACGACGTCCGCCCTCCTCAGGGCGCAGACGTCCGGTGCCTCGTGCTCCTGGCTACCACCTTGCCCGTATGCGCACATAGTGCATTTGTCGGTCATGTGTTCCACCTGGTTGTCTTGAATCCGGGTTGATCGGTAGCGCTCAGTCCCCTTCTGGGATGCCCTCGGAAGTCTTGGAGCACAGCCGCGCCATCAACCACCTGTCCAACTCTGCCCGCGCGTACACGACCGTGCGTCCTGCCTTGGCAAAGACCGGTCCGGTGCCGTAGACGCGCATCTTCGCCAGGGTGGAAGCGCTGAGTCCCGTATGCTTGGCTGCCGCACTGGTTCGCAGCCAGCCGCCGCTTTCTATTTGTGTTCCCATCTTGTCCTCCTGGTTGTGAAAACATGCGGCCTCAACCGCGTTGTGGACCCACCATACAATACGCATATCGGGTCTTGCAATAGGTAAATTTAACTTTCTTAAACCTTTGTGTTGCATCTCCGTCAAGAGGTGTTGTACCGTTGCGGCCATGAAGAAACCCAAAGGCCCACGAGGGCGAACGATAGCGGAGTCCGTGGATCTGTTCGGTTCAACCAGGGTGTCCGAAGACCTTGATTGCACCATCTCGGCAGCATCACGGATGGGCAAGCACACCTTGGAACCAAGCCGCAAGATGATGGCGGCGGCGCGTGAAGCATGGGGGCTTCACTTCGATCTGGACCGTGAGATCGCCTGCGAGTGTTTCTGTTCGACCTGCCAGAAACGACAGGCGGCTGAACGGGACGACGACGATCAACAAGCGACCGGGACGGAGGGTTGAGCGATGCGGATAATCCTACACAACGACGACATCGAGGATCTGCTCAACGAGTGGTTGCGCAACAAGTCCAATGCCGCGTGGGTCTTGGATCAAGGAGAAAAGGAGCCCTTCTACTTCGAAGACGACTGCATCAAGATGTACGTAAGCCCGGCGCCGGAGGACAAGTAGTGCCCGGGCCAAGCCCCTTCTTCGCCACCATCCCGTACGGGCTACGTGAAGACGACGCATTCCTTGACCTCGACGATGATGCCGCCCTCATGTTGCTCATGATGTACCTCGTGCTCTGGCCGTGGGGACGGTGCTACTTCACCGAACGCGGCCTCGTCCGACGCAGTATCATCCGAACACCCGAATGGCGCCGAGCGTTCGCCAAACTGGTGTCAGAAGGCCGTGTCATCCTCTACCGAACTGGTGCCAGTACTAACGACGAACTGACGCCAGATGTAGGTATCCATGCAGCCATGACGTTGGTCGGATATGAGGACTTCATCACGTCACGCATGAAGGAACGGCGCAAGACGCCGCCTTGCCCGCCCATGGAAGATGGTAGAATCATTGCCGTATCGCCCGATGGCGCCGAACTGGAACAAGATGACTCACAGACCGGAAGTCTAACCGGCGTCGAACTGGCGCCAGTACTGGCAAACAACTGGCAACGATCTGGCGAGCAACTGGCGAGCAACCCATCGCGTGCCTGCGCGCATAAAGAGTCAGAGTCAGAACGCCCTCTTACAGAGGGCTTAAACGCGCATGCGCCTGCGCGCACGTACGCGCAAGAACGCCTAGCCGCAACGGATGAGACCCCTTTCACGTGGGGACAGCCAGTTCCAGAGCCGGAGTACGAGCCAACGAAGGAGGAAGTCGCAGAGACCGAGCGCAAACGAGCCGCAGTGCGCGCTCGACTTTTGAGTTTGGCGAAAGGTGAGGAAGATCCGGGACCACTTGAAGAACCCAAGAACGAGTGGGACGAGGCCAAGGATGAGGGGTTGTTCGATGTTGGAGGCAACAAATGAACCAACTCGACCACCCCAACGCACCCGGTAACCTCAAGATCGTACCAGAGGACACGGTGGGCTTGCCGGCATCAGAAGTAGCTGAGGCCGAGGTCCTGTCCGCCATGTTCATTAACGCTGACATCGTGCCGACCATTGTTGACATGCTCAGCCCCGGCGACTTTTGGACTGGCCAGCACTCGATTGTTATGGATGCCATCATCCACGGCTACCGGTGTACTGGCGTCGCTGATACCGTGACCGTTCACCAGTCATTGATCGACCGGCACCACATGAGCAGGGACCAGGCGTGCAACGTCCTTAGCCGGCTGCTCGATCGTGGCGGCATGGTGTCGCACGTCGAACACTACGTCGAGATCATCAGGAAGAAGGCGGTCCATCGCAACCTGATCCTGGCTGCCCGTGACATCGAGGCCGACCTACTCAAGGCACAGGACATCACGGCGGACAAGGCGACTGACATCGCCACCAAGGCCATTGCCGGTGCGGCAGGGACGACCGGCCAGAGCATGGATCACCTCGCGGTTGGGCTGTATGAGCAGCTCGCACACGTCGAGAAGTGTCAGAACATGAAGCCGGGCGAAGTGGTCGGGCTGCGGACTGGTGTTTCGATGCTCGACAGCGTGACGTCTGGACTGGACCGTGGATGGCTTGTGGTGATTCTCGGCAAGCCAGGTATGGGCAAGACAGCGCTTGCCACTGGGATCGCGTATACGGCTGGCACCAACGGTCATGGTGTCGCGTTCTTCTCGGCGGAGATGCCACGTCGCCAGATGGCTGGTCGTTTCATCGCTGCCCATGCCCACGTTCCGCCGAACGTGCAGAAAGGCAGGATGAACGACAACGACAAGGCGGCGGTCTATGCAGCACGTCCGGCTCTTGAATCGATGCCGATCTACATGGACGACTTCCGCACCACACCGAAGACGATGTCAGCCATCGCTACCCGGTGCCGAGGGCTTGCGCGCAAGTGCGAATTGAGGTTGGTGGTCATCGACTACCTGCAGCTCATGGTGGGGGCAGACCGTCGCCACAACACCACTGAGCAACTCGACAACATCACGCGGGCGAGCAAATCGCTTGCCATGGAACTGAACTGCGTTGTTTTGATGCTTGCACAGCCGACACTCGAAGACCGGAGGAACAAGCAACACCTCGACGGTGGCAGCGGCAAAGGATCGGGCGGAATCGAGGCGGATGCTGATCTCATGCTGTCGCCGTACCGGCCGGACCCGAAGGGGCGAACAAAGGAAGCGAGGCAGCAAGCCGGGATCGATGTGCTCAAGTTCCGAGACGGTGAGCCGAGGGACGTCAAGGTCGGCATGTGTCGGTTCAATGGGGCGCGATGCTGCTTCGAGGACATGCCTGCGGGCTATGTGGGGATGTGATCTAACCAGGAGGAAGAGATGCCAGAACCAACCACAATGGACGAGTACAACGCGATCGTCGAGGCGTACAGCCACGACCACAAGGCGCATGGCTGGGACCACGACTTCGATCGTGGTTGCCCAAGATGCGACCAGTGCCACGACTACGTCGAGATGATGGCGGACCAGCCGGAGCAGCACGCAATCACGGAGTTGGTGTGCCCGAGATGCGGGTTCAAGATCGGGGTCAGCCAGTCGGCCACATTCACGGAGGGGTCATGAGCAAGGAGCGGATGTACTGGTGTCGTGAGGCAGTTGGGGATCGGTTCTATGTCGGCTGCGCCAAGCGTCCAGCCGAAGCAGCGGCTGCGTTTCGGGAGCAGTTCGCCACCACCGGCAAGGTCGAGGTGTCCGACAAGGGCAACCGTCTGCTGGGCGTGTTGGGGGCCGATGGCGGCTGGACCAACCTGTCGGTCGAGAACAGCACCGACGATGCGAGTGAGGAACGGGCGAGTGCGGAGCAAGGGGAAGGTAACTGGCTGTACCGATGCCGGTTTTCGTCAAAGACCGACCCATCCCAAGAACAAGCACAACCAAACACCTGGGTCATCTCGCATGGCGTCCGCTTGGTCAGCATCAACAGTCACGAGGTTGAACTTCACGTCTGGCACTACGAGGACCGATGGGACGTCGTCAGGCTGGAGAGGGACGACGTCGACAAAATGATCGGCGCGCTGAATCAGATACGGCCCACGATGACAACCGAACCAGTGCCGTTCTAGGAGGATCCATGAAGTGGGTGAGCAGCATCATCAGGACGTGCCAATCCGCGATCAAGACCTGCGACTTCTGCGGGCACCACATCCTGCCGGCGCAGCGGTACTACGACGCCGGTAGCAAGCACGCCCACATGTCGTGCGTCCGCAAGGCGGCGGCGGATCATGAGCGGCGGAAGTAGCGGCACGGAAAAGTCAACTGTAACCATGGAGGATGAACAGTGGATATCAAGCATTCTGACAGGTTTTGGGCTGGGTTTGAGGTCATGCTCGATGTACTGATGGTGCTCATGTTCTGGCCCGTCTACCTGCTCGGTTGGATGGTCGAGCGCATCAAAGACGGCCGCAACTACCATCAACGAAAGCACGACCAGGAAGTCGAGTTCCTGGACGAACTCTTCGAACAGGAAGGCACGGCCGGCACTGCGAAGGCCGTCGGTAACAGTGGGATGGATGATTACAACGACGGGAGGAACAAGGATGTCTGACGACAACGGCATGGCCGAGAACGAATGGACGTGGACCGGCGAAGTTCCGGGACTCGACGTGACACACCTGCGCCCGTCATGGCCAGTCGCACAACCGTCCCGGTGTCCGGTGTGCGGCGGGGTAGGTCTGGTCTCTGCTGGGTTCTACGAGGGCTGGCCTATCGGTTCAATCAGCGTCGACACGCCCAAGGAACCCTGCCGCTCCTGCGACGGCGAAGGGATCGTGTGGTGGCAGGACGGGCGGGATGATGACTGCGACGACGGCAATACCGACGATGAACCCGCCGAGCCACCCCCGATCGACGAGGGTCGTCCGGTCGCCTGCTACTACATGTGCCAGCCAGTGGGGCCGTACGAAGAGGGTGTGACGCCCTCTGGCAGTACAAGTACTACGTGGACCACGGTCGACGATGACTGCGACGACGGCAATGACGACGCGACAGGGCCTGTGACGATAAGCGGCGACGACGCTGTAACGCTGCCTCCGAAAACTAGCATCACCGACGCCGAAGCGCTGGCGATGGTGGAGCGGGACGAGGAAGGGGCGCCGGAGGGGTGGCGCCTCTTCAACAGTGCGCAGTCCGAGCAGGTGTGCTGGGAGAAGGACGAGCCTGGTTTCACCGTCAAGGTCCGACTGATGGAGGATCACGTGCGTTGGTGGTGGAACGTCAAGTGTGGCGTCGATCCTGGTCGTCCCGGCCACGCTGGCACCGAGCGGCGGATCAAGGACGCAGTCGCCGAGGTTGAGGACTCGCTTGCGTACCTCAAACGGATGGCAGTAGAGACCGCCAAATGAAGGAGTTCAAGCACCAGATCACCTGCGCCGACTGGCTGCGTAACCGGCGCGTCCAGTTCATCCACGTACCCAACGAGGGGAAACGTACGGTCATCGCCGGGCGCCTGCTCAAACTCATGGGCATGGTACCGGGCGCCGCCGACTTCATCGTGTTCGGAAGGCCGGACCAGTCGTGGTTCCCTGGCATCTGCGCCGAGTTGAAGAAGCCGGTACCGCTCCCGGAGCGTGGGCGGCCGTTGAAACTGTGGGATGCGTTACACGCCAGGGGTCACCAAGCGTGGTGTGACCTGCTTGGGCGCCCTGCCTACATGGAGATCGTGGCCACGACGGAGCGCGGGCTGTTCCCACTCCCGCCCGAACCGCTCAACAAGAGGACCGGCAAGCCGATGCCGTTGGCAGGCTGGCCAAGCAACGCGCAGACGTTGTGGCTCGAACAGCAGGCACGGTTGGGATGGCGGTGTCTCGTGGGATGGGGGTCGACCGGCATGATCAACGGGATGGAGGTTGCGATGGGGGAGCGGAGATGAAGCCAGCGAAACCAGACGCCGAGAGCCGTGTCATCACCGAAGAGATGTTGAGTCAGATCCGATTCGGCGGAAACATCCTCAACGGAGCCACAGTCAACGGTGGCGACTTGATATGGAGTCACCTTGCGCATGCTCGCCAGATCCTGCCAGACCGACACAAGGAACGGTTGATCGGGATGGAGTGGTGGATGTCTACCATCAAGTCGGTGGAGTTCATCAGAGGGGTCTGGACTGCCGCCACACGTACCGGCGACCGGATTATCACCAGGGGTGATGACGGCAGATACAGGTTCTACGGCCGCCCCGTCAACATCGTAGATGCACTCGGAGCGATCGTGTTGCTCGCCGAGCCAGAGAACCTGTTCGGGGCCATGGACGTCACGGCCATCGTTGAGATCTACGGGCTCAACTAGGATGGATGAAACAACCAGGAGCGAAAGATGAGTTTGAAAGACCTTGTGGGTATGGTGCGCGCAATGAAGGGCGCGATAGATGGCGAGCGGAGCCCGGTGGAGTCCAACTGGAGCGAGGGGTGGCGCAAGAAGCTCTTGGCCGAACGTGCGACGTGGCATGAGACGCACAAGACCGGTTTGAAGCACGGGGCGAGCGGTTGACACCACCCGTTACGAGTACTGGTTGCATTCGGCACGACCGTTGCATATGGTGTGGGAAGGAGGACGAGATGGGCAAGCAATTGATACGACAACCCAACGGCAAGTTTGGGGTCTGGTCGACCGTGTCTGACGGCGTCATCATGCACAGCGCGACCAAGGACCAACTGATCAACGAGATGGCGCGCAAGGCTGCCGAAGAAGCGGCTGAGCGTGTTCGAAGGGACTGGACGCAAGCGATTGATGACCCGACCAAATTGGATCGCGAGTGCGAGTGGACGGCGGAAGAAGCGATCGATTGGATGCGTGACTGTTACGGTGATGAGGCGGTCGACAGGCTGAGGGTGGAAATGGGCGTCGAACCATGAACTGTCTACGAATCAAGAGAGGACTGCGACGATGACCACCAGACACCGCCTCGCAACCATCATCGGAGGCGCCGGCATCGGGCTGCTCGCCATATCCGGGTTCCTCGGGCTCGTTGAGTGGGCGCTGCCGGGTGCGGTGGCGTTGTGCGTTGGGATGCGGCTGGACAGGCAAGGAGACGAGCTGTGAGCGAAGAAGAACTGTGCTCGTGGTTCGGCGAACTCGCCACCAAGGACGGCTGGACCGTCTACCCAGAGACGGCAGGATGGGACCTGTTGCTCGTCAAGGACCATGTGCAGATCGGCGTCGAGGCGAAACTGCGCGCCAACGTCGATGTTCTTGCTCAAGCGCTCCGCCCTGGCATCGAAAACGACGGGCCGCGCTTCCACGCCGTCCTGGTCCCGAAGGCGGGTCGTGCTTTCCTGGAGGTCGCACGGACGCTGCGGGTCGTCACGTTCGATCGTCGCGCTCTGGAGTCAGACGCTCACCTTTACTGGTATCGTCAAGATGGCCACGCACTCATCAGGCCGCCGTTTGAATGGTTCGCATGGAACCATCCAGATCCGGCCGAACTGCCGCCGATCGTTCCCGACGTCCCGGCGGGCGTCCCATCACCACGCACGCTGACGAAGTGGAAGATTGGAGCGATTCGCATCTGTCTGCGCATCAGAGCAAGGGGCTGGGTCGCGAAGCGGGACTTCACCGAGCTCGGGGTGTCTCCGTCCCACTGGTATCGGAAATGGCTGAAGGCTGGGGAGCGCGACGGGCGAGGCTATCGGTGGGTGCCGTGCCCGCTGCCGTGTGGTGGGTACGAGGATCATGCAGCTGCGCACCGCGGGGTTGTGGATCAGCTGGTCGCAGCCGGTGAGCTTACGGACGAAGAGGTGAAGGGGGCGGAGATGTTGGTTGAGGATGTGAAAGCATGAGCGCGAATCGGTTCGGTATCGTTGCCGGTCCTGACCTGCCGGTTGAGGTTCAGGAATCCATTGACTGGATCGATCCACCGGAAGATCGCTGGTTCCTCGTCGATACGTCGGTCACACCGTGGGCCGTTGTTGGATTCGACGGAGGCGAGCCTGAGGACCAGACGTTTACACGTGACTGGTCCTGGGTTGTTGACGCGCTGGAATCCCTGGCGGCAGGTAAGCCATGCTGGCTCAAAGAGGACGAGACCGGATGAGCAACACTAGCCCTCCTCGTCCTCCAACCAGTCCGCATCGTCTACGAGGCAACGGGACTCGACCAGCACGCGATCATCACCCTCGTACCAGTGGTACAGCCCGCCCTCGATGGTCCGGCGAAGTTCGGGGCGCGGGTCGTCCGGGAAGCACTCGGCCATCGCGTCGCAAAATGCGTCGTCGTCCTCGTAGTACGGGTTCGCGCCGCAGCCGTCACCGTACAGGTCGCCGACGTACTCGACGCACTCCACGGTGTCGTCGAGGAGCTGCTGCAGCATGGCGAGGACCGGGCCCCATGTGGGGTTGTCGCCGTAGCTCATTTCGATGCGTACGGCATCCTCGATGGCCGCCATGGCGCAGTCGAAATCAGGGTGGTCACTGAGGGCGTCGATCGCCTTTTGCCCCTTGTCACGGGCGGATTCTGCGTCGGCGTCGACTACGTTCTTGCAGTCGTCTGCACGCTCGACGGCGACGGTCAGTCTGTATTCCTCGGCTTCGTTCAAGCCCCCGAGCCCCATCTGATACCGCGCATCGTTTACGAGCTTGATCTCGCCTGCGATACCGGCGTTGCTGTTGGCGCTGATGACGTGCTGATTGTCGTATTTGTCGATCCAGTCGAAGCCTTCGTCCCAGTTGAGGCCGGTCCAGGCGTCGCGGGCGTTCTCGATCGTAGCCTTGACGGCATCAATGCGTGCCGCCAGCGGCACGATCACGGCCAGCACGATCGCTTCGATCTCCTCGCAGACCTCGTCGGTACTGGGCCGGGGCCCGTAGACGCTGACGTCCCACATCATCATGTCGATCCCGTCTCGGTGTTCGTCGGCTGAGCCAGTCTCGCGAATCGCGTCTTGCTCGCTGGGGCCCATCTGCTCGACGATCTCGCGAGCCCATTCGGTTGCTGCGTTCATTGTGTGTCTCCGTGGTGGCGTGTGGTTCGTCCTGCTTACAAATACAACTATACGCACACTGCGTAACCATTGCAAGGGAAAAGTACACAAAAAGTGCAGAAAAGAACAAGCCAGTAAGACCCGTTTGAAAACGCGTGGTTGCAACGGTCGACGCTACCGTGTACCGTACGGGCATGAATCGCAAAGACCGGGAACGGATCGAATCACGGAAAAAGCAGGTCGAGTACGCCAAGAGGATGGGCTTCGACGTCTCGATCTCCGAAGCCGCCCGCCAGTGCGGCGTCAACAAGTCCACCGTGTGGCGGTGGATCAAGGGTGCTTTGCTTTCGAGCCACAAGATCGACGGCGGCGGCGGTGGGACCATGCCTGGGATCTACGTGTCGTTGAGGGACGCGAAGTTGATCGCCAAGGCCCGACGAGACTGATGCCGGTTCGATGCGCCATCGGAATCCTGCCCGCCCGGCTCGCGGCCGATCCCGCATTCCTGCGTGCCCATCCCGTCGACCGCTTCGTCCTGCTCGGTCTCTACCTCATCGCGGACGAACATGGCCGGTTCTGTGCCGAGGATCCTGTCCTGCGCCGTGACTTGGGCCTGTACGCCGACGCTCGCCAATGCGTCGACACGCTGGCCCGGGTCGGATGGGTGCACCTCTACAGGTCTCGTGCCATCGTCTACGGCGTGCTCGACCAGTTCGACCAAGACTCAGGCCTGACCAAGTGCCGGCATCGTCCAGCAGCGACGTATCCCACACCACCGCCCGAAGTCTTCGAGGCGGCTGGATGTATGGGGCACTACCGGTGGAAGGGGCGCGAGAAGCGCACCGAGGAACCTGACCCGAACGCCGAGGAAGTAGCGCCCGGTCCTGGGTGTGCTCATGCCACGTTAGCGCTTGCCGACCACGGTGGTGGCATCGTGCTCTCTAACGGCGGCCCAAGCACGCCTGGCGCCTACGTTGTCGATGATGGCGAGGAGCCGTTCTGTATCGAATCGATCCTGGACATCATGTCAGGACTGGACGGGCCCACCATCACGGTCGCTGCGACATGGCTCAGCGAATACGACAGACGGATGCGCGGTGTTGGTGCGTCGTCATGGCCGGCGCCTCCGATGCAGGACGCGACGACACGATCGTATCGAGCCTCGGAGTTGGTCCGGGTAGCCAACATGCTGGCGCGGGTCGTTGGTGTCCACGGCAACCAGGACACACGTGCGGCGCTCTGGACCATGCTGATGCCGTCGTGGGTGTGGGACAGGTCCGATCCGATCCTTCAGGTCATGGCGATCATCACGACCGTTCGGGCGCGAGTAGACATTGAGGCAGGCTGACGCTCACAAAAGCGTGACGGACTCGCCATTGACCTCCGGCCTCTGAGTCCACGTCCGCCCATCCAGCACCGCCAGTTCACCGCCGCGCTTGGCTTTCTCGGTCACGCCGCGGCCACCGTGCTGCTTGAAGAAGAACGGGACGCCGGCACGAAGGCACGCATCGCGCAGCTCGCGGAACCAGTCGACTTGAGCCGGCCGTGCTTTGAATCCCGACTCACCACCCGTGACCAGATGAGAAATCCCCTTTCCGTTGAGGTGTTGGGCGAACTCGTCGACGGCTTGGTGACGCGGGACATGCGGATTGAGGAGCGACCCGAGCAGCGGCTCGGCGCTGACCATGCGGGTTGTGCTGTCGTCACCGACGCAACCGAGGAGGTTGAGCCGGTATCGGTATCGGATGGACTCGACGGTCACGCCAGGAATCACGTTCTGTGGCCACCGCCCAAAGCGCTTCACGACCATTTCGGAGATCTCGGGCCATCGCTCCGCACGCTTCGTCAGCACTTGGTACTCGTGCCATGGCGCACGAACCGCCATGGTATCGAAGACGTCCATGATGAAGTCGTCTGGTGCGTCCTTGTGGAGCAGATCGCTCATGCTGTTGACGAAGATACGCGCCGGCTTCTTGTTGCTGACCGGGCCGCGAATCTTGTCGGCGTGGATCGTGAACTTGAAGCCGTTCGTGTAGCGCTTGCTGCCCATGGCGTGGAGGCGCTTGGAGAGCGCTTTCGAGTAACAATTGGCGCATCCGTTGCTGATCGGGTCACAACCAGTAGAAGGATTCCACGTGCGGTCGGTCCAGGCGATGCTTGTCTTGTTCATGGGGTGTCCTTTTTGGTCAAGATGTAGTCCAGCACCACCTCCTCGCCAGTAAGAACGTCGTAGACGGGGAGGGTGCCGAACATCGAGTGCTGTCGTGCTTGGTAGCGCTCGACGGACTTCGGGTCACACCTGCACGCTTCTAAGGGGTTGGTGTAGCCGGGAAGCACTGTCCCCTCGTACCCGAGGCGACCACAGGGACACGGCGCCAGCGCGACGACCAAGGTGAAGTCGTGCGGCAGCCCGTTCACCAACGTGCCTTCGTCGCCTGCCAGACGAACGACCTGCTCGATGACCGTGCGTTTGAACTCCGCACCCTCGTCCATGAACAGGACGCCGCCGTGTGCGAGCGAGACCTCACCGGGCTGTGCGTACCACTCACGTTCCAGCCGTCCGGTGATGGCGACCAGCGAGCAGGTGTGATGCGGGGCGCGGAAAGGTGGGCTCTGCACGTCCAACTGCTCCAGCCGTGCGAGATGGAGAATCTTGTCGTGGTCATCGTACGCTTCCTTGTCCCGCCACGTCTTCGCGACTTCGCGAGCCCAGAGGGTCTTGCCCGAACAGTGCGGGCCGATGACGCAGTGGTGGATGTGGCCGGGTGTCTTGGGGGTGGTCATGGTCTGTCCTGATGGTTGATGCGCTTATTCGCCTCTACCGAGAGAGCTTCGTGCGCTTCTTTGACTTCGGGTGCGGTGCGCGGGTCCCGGAGGAGAACACGGGCGCATCCGATTGCTTGGAGGCCTCGCGGTCGCGGGCTCGGCATTCCTGTTTTGAGCGAAAACCGCTGCTCAGACATCTCGTTACACCGGATGCAGACTTTCGTCTTCGTCAGGCGCGCCTTGCGGAGCGTTGGCTCGTAGTAGGGTGCCCGTTGATACATGACATCAAACGGGTAGTCTCGTTTCGTGGTGTCGATCATCATGCCGTTCATCCTCTTTGGTGTGCGTAGCAGCCCCGGAGCAAAAGCTCCGGGGCTGGGTGGTGGCCTAGTAGTCGTCGCGTCCGAGGCTGCGGAGTGCGATGCGGAGCGCCTCGATCTCTTCCTCTGCCTGCCGGAGCATCCTGCGCTCGTAGCCGAGGTCGGTCTTGAACTGGGCCACGCTCGCGTCGCCCTTCGTCATCTCGGTGTGGTGGCGGTAGTTGGCGCGCGTCTTCATCCTGGCGTCGAACCACTCGTTCGCGCAGTCCATCATGTCGGTGGTGGTGTCTTTTTTGAGGTTCTGCATCTTGCTCGCTCCTTGGTGGTTTGTCCTGCTCACGGGTATAGTTATACGCACACCGCGTAAGCATTGCAAGCAGAAAATGCACGAAAAGTGCATTTTCTTTTCACCACGGTTTAGGCAGCCAGCGCGTCCACGTCGCTGCCGGCCGCATCGGTCAGGTACTCGGCTGCGAGCCTGGCCTTGCTTGCGGCGGTGAAGATCGCCTTCGGCTGCTCACGGAGATGGCCAGCCCAGTGGACGAGATACGCCTCGTTCTCGGGGTGGAGTTCGTTGCGGATGCCCAAGTCGCAGCACAGGAACGAGCTGGTCAACTCGGCGACAAGCTCCTCCATCGCCCGGTCGAGGTCGCGGTCACAGCGTTCGGGCTTCTTCGTCCAGTGCCCCAGTTCATGCAGGCATGCGGACCAGTACGAGTCGGGCGTATGGAACCGGGTCGCTGGCGGGAGCTGGATCCGATCCTCGCCGGGGATGTACCAGGCGCCGGCTGCATCATGCGTGATCTCGGCACCGGTAGCATCCACGAAGTCCTGCGCGTTGTTGTAGGTTTCGCGCGGGTCCTCGGCCAGCACTTCGAGGTCGGCAAGCGGTCGTTCCTTGCCCGGTGCCCAGTTGATCTGCTCGTGGTTGAACACCGTGTAGACCTTCAGCATCATGAACGACTTCAGGGTCTCGGTGCCGTCGTCGTCGCGGTCGCGTTTGGTCATCTTCTTCCAGAACGTGATCTTGGTGCCCTTCTGACCCTTGCGGACGCCGAGGCCGCTCGGTGCGTCACCATTGCCGGCCCACTTCCATCCACGCCCGGCCTTCTCGAAGCCGTTGATCTTCTGAACCTGCCCGAACGTGTACCAGCGCGGGTCGGCGTAGCTTGCAATCCAGGTCAGCCACACGTTCATGCCGCGGTACTCGTGGCCGCTGGAGCCGTTGTGTGGGGTGCCGACCGCGTTCCACGGACGGACCCACGGCGGCGCCTCGCGCTTGCCGGTAAGGACCTCGTCGATGGCGGTAGCGACCCGGTTGGCGATCTCAGTGTAGTGGTCTTGCTTCTTCATTGGTCTACAGATCCAGCATGTCGGAGATTGCGTCGAGGACATCCTCGGTGTCAGGCATCGCGCAGCGGTTCTCCTGCCCGAAGATGCTGACGAACATCTGGATGGTGTGGCGCAGGTTGCAGACGTTGCCGAGTTGTCTTGCCGCCGCGATTTCGTCGTTGCTCATCTGGCCGATGACTTCGCTTGCGAGTTCGTAGGTGGTTTCCATTGGTCCTCCGTGGTGGTAAGCAGACTATACGCACAGTGCGCATGGAATGCAAGAGGAAAATGCACACCGTGTGTATTTTTCATATTGCGCCCGAACGACCCAACGTCTATCGTCTGGTCATGGAAGAACAACAGCGCCTCCCAAAGCCCGCCGAAGTCAACCGCCGCTGCCCGTTCTTGAGCGCGAGGAACGTCACGCTCTGGTTCAACGGGTACAGACGCCCGACCCCGAACAACATGGACCGCATCCTCGTTGCGTTCCCTGAGATGGATGCCAGGTGGTTCGTCCATGAGTTGGCAACGAAGTGGGATCGCCGTCAGTCCGGGGCCTGATCTGGTTCAGGTGTCTTCTTGTCGCGTGCGGCCTTGTACTCCATCTCTTGTTTGAGTTGGTCCCATGCACGCATCAGCGCGACCTCGGCGATCCAGATCGCCATCACGAGGTCGTCATGGGCGTTGACCCCGAGACCATGGAACTCCTCCGTCATCGTGTCGACCATCGAGCGCGTCTCAGCGTTGCCGTAGGGGAACACGACTTTGCCCTGCTCCAACAGGCTCGACAGCCTTGGAACCCCAACATAGACGTCGCGCTTCTCGCGTCCAGTCTGGTGGGCCATCAACGGCATGTCTGGGATCGCTTCGCCTACGTCGATGATGTGCCATTGGCCCGCGCTGTTGCGCTCGATGGAGACAATGGCTACCCATCGGTTTTCGACGTGGTCCGTGAACGATTGATCTGCCGTCCCGTACCCTGGCGACCAGCGCTTGAACATGCGGACGACGTTCCATTTCTTTGTGGTCCTCGAATCACCACGCTCGCGATGCGCGTCAAACAGGTAGCGATCCATCGTATCCAGGTCGAGGCCCCATCCAACAAAGGCGGCATAGTCCCGGTCGCCGGTCTCTGCCTTCTTTTTGTCGAGCGTGAACGCCGGATCGCCACCAATCACCATCAGCATCCGTTCAGGCCATGGTCCGCCGGTTGGTCTGTCCTGGCATGGTAGCGTCAGGTTCTCACCACGCGCACATGCCGCGTTCAACCAATCGCGTTTGAATTCGGCGCTCTCATCGTCAATGACTTCGTGCTGATACTCGCGAGCGAAGCCCGTATATCCAAGCGTGTTCGATTCGCGGGCGGTCAACAACCATTCGATCGGCCGTTCCTCAGGCCACAACACCTTGTGCTCGCCTTCGATGTCCCATCCCACGACCACCGGGAAGCCGAGGTCGTCTTTCTCGTAGATCGCCTCATGCTTGTCCGGCCAGACCTTGATCGCTCTATCAAGTTCGCCGTCGTCGTCAGTGAGGGTCTGAAACGTCGTGTTGTGGATCAGGTGGTGATAGATGTCGTCGTGGTGTTTCCGTGTCCCGATGACCAGCAGTAGCCCGCCTGGTTCCAGCATCGACTCCAGCGTCTCACCGAACCATGCTCGATGACGCGCCCGTTTCAGCGGGCTCATAACGGTGTCGTTGCTTTCGGGGTCGTCGAGGATGATGACGTCGTAGTGACCACCGACCATCGCGGTGCCGGTGCCGACCGCCATCACCGTCGAGTCTACGTGGTCGACGTCGCGGAGTACTCTGATCTCCGTCTCGTCCCACTTCGTCGGGTCTTCGCGGGATCGCGTCTTGTTGAGGAACGGCCCGAATCCTTCATCTGGGGCCGTACACCAGTCGGCCTGGATGCGCTCGGTGAGCAGCTGGCGCTTGATCTTGCCGAGGCGCTTCTTCGCCATCCCCTCGCTTTCGCAGACCAGGAGGATGCGGATGTTGCGGTTCCAGCAGATCAGCAACGATGCGATGGTGATCGCAAGTTCGGTCTTGCCGTGTTTGCGTGGCCCGAGCAGGAGCAGTTTCCGACGTGTGTCGCGAGCCGTGACCATTCCGGGATCAGCCGCCGGCTCGAACTGCTTCTCTTCGTCATCCTTTCGTAGATACGCGCGCTCGACGGCTTCGGCCTGGGCAGCCTGTGCCTCGACGAACTGCCCCATCACGTCGTTGAGCCAGCGCTCGCGGTGCTCAGCCCACCGCATCCCGCAGTAATGGGTGTCGAACCATGTCGGGCTGGCCAGTGCTAGATTGCGGCGTGCGGCTGGATCAACGGCCAGCAGATCCTGATGGTCGAGCCATTCCTGAGGCACCGCTTCGGCATCACTCATCGTTCTTCTTTGGGCGTTTCCTGGACTTCACCACCACCGCTTCTCGCGTCTCCTTCTGCGCCATGTACCGTGCGAATTCAGGCAGGTCGGTAGCCTTGGACTGGTCGAAGAGGCGGTCACGCGGGATGATGCTCACACCGTGCTGTGCGAGTAGGTCGATTGTTGACTCTGGCAGTAGCGCGATGATCGATGGTGGGAGGATCATCCCGTTGCCTTGACCTTTTGCGGCGGTCGCCATCACGACCTTGAGGGCCAGGTTCTCCAACTCCTTTTTTTCCACGTCTGCGGTCAACAACCGGCGGCGCAGTTCGGACGTTTCGGCCCGGTCTGTTGACCGCTCGCGGTACTTCAACAGAGCTTCTGCCGCACGCCAGTCTCCGACGATGTGCTTGGTGACGGTTCTGTGGTTCCCGTCACGGTCGGTCGTTTCGTAGGAGACCTCCCGATCTTCCGCCGCACGCCGGATGCGATGGGTCAGGCCGATGGATGCGTCTTCGACGGCTCGCTTGACCGTGTCGCGGAACTTGATCGACCAGTCATCCCGACAGTCCTCGCCGTGCCTCATCGCTGACTTGTAGGCGTCGATGGTAATGTCAGCGTATGCGCATGAGTCTGCGATGGTTGTTCCGAGCTGGATCGCGCTGATCAGTCGACGGAACGCAACCTCGTTGACCAACGGCTTGCGCCTTGCCATCAGGCGCCACCGTTCATGCGAGCGGCACGCCTCTGCTCCAACTCCCACGCCCATTGGAGGAAGGTCTCGGGGCCGAGGTCGTAGGCTCGTGCGAGTTTGACCAACTCGTGGACTGGGAAGTCCTGCCGGCCGGACAGGAGCCGCTGTGCGCGCCTGACTCCGGTCCCTGTACGCCTTGCCGCCTCCGTCCCTGTCGGCAAGTCTCGTCCGTGCATAGCGCCACCTCGACGTCATCGTATGCGACGGGTGGTGTCGTAGTCAACCAGGTGTGCGTCCTACGTTGTCGTTGCAGAGTAAGGAAAAGGACGGCGCATCTTGCAACGGTTGAAGCGTTCGTGTAAGGTCAACACACATGACGGGATGAATGTCAGGAGGATGTCATGAGGCTATCGCAGGTTGTGGCGTTGGAAGCTGACGCCAAGAAGCGAACACACGGTGAGGTCACCGCCATTCACAAGGCCATGCAGAAGGGCGAGTTGTACGCCGGAAGCGTGGAAGTGTACGAGCCAGCCTCGGACACAGATGAAGCCCTGCCGGCCAAGAGGGTAAGGGTTCGGATGGTGGCCGGTGACGCCCTTCAGGACATTACCGATGCGTGGGCTAAGTTGGGTGGCCTCACCTTGTCCAAGGAACTGGGCAACTGCAATGAGGCCGCCATGGCCCCGGTCACGGTGTCAGACACCATGACCACCATGCCGCTGCCGGTTCCGGCGTTGCTGTTCCTGGAAAAGCAGTTCACCGACATGAGGCGCGCCATCGACGTGGTGCCAACCCTGGACGAGGCGGACGAGTGGGCCTGGGATGAGGATCTCGGTTACCACCGTACGGCGCATCAGGTAACGACCCGCAAGACCGCCAAAAGGACGCGCGCAATCGTGCTTCACAAGCCGACCAAGGAGCACCCGGCGCAAACCCAGCTCATCAGCGAAGATGTGACCGTCGGGTGGTGGCGTGGCACCAAGTTCAGCGGCGCCATGACCCGCAAGGACAAGAAGGCCATGCTGGCCCGCTGCGACGAAATGATCGCTGCGATCAAGAAGGCCCGAGACGACGCCAACCGCGCTCGCGTGGATGAGGTGGACGTTGTTGGACCGCTATTCGATTACGTGCTCGGCAAGTAGCCGGGAACGGATCTCCAACTGAGGTAGACTGAGATTCAGGCTTAGGATCAAACTGACCTATGGGAACACGGTACGCTATTGCAGGTTCGAATCCTGCCCGCTCCAAGAGTGGAGCGGTGGCGGAACGGTATACGCACGACGCCTTGACAGCATCGGTTCCGCGTATCGTCCCCTTAGCTTTTACCCTCAGATGCTCAGTATTAAAAAGGCTAGGTTGTCTCTGCATGAAAGCACCTTACGGCTGCGTCGTGGGTTCAAATCCCACCCCTCACCCCACATATGTGAGGGTAGCTCAGTGGACAGAGCGGGCCGTTTCAACCGGATGCGAGTAAGCGTGTGTCAGTCAAGCCTTTACAAGGGCGGGGAGCCCATCAATGGAACCGATGTTTCCCCGCCCTTCCAAACATTCCACGTCGTCCGAAACGGTGGGTACGATGAAACTCAGCCGAACAACCCGCGCCCACCAGACGGCGGACCGCCTCCGTAACATGTGTCGCTCCGGGCAACTGGACCTTGAAGTCAACCCGGACGATGTATCAGTCGTCGGCTCCGACCACTGGATCTACGCCAACTGCCGTGAGATGGACGACGTCAAGAAGCTCCGTCCGGTCCGTCCCGGCGTCGCCTTCGCGGAGCCAACGGCATGGCTGGGCGTGTGGCTGGTCGTTAGGTGGCAGTCAACGCTTGCATCGATCGACGCCGTCAACTGTCTGGTCGTCACCGTCCGAAGGATGTACGTCGACCGTCGCGACTTCGAGCGCTCCAACGGCACCAAGGCAAGGAAGGCGTGGGGTGCCCCGTCGATGGACTGGGTGCCGGCCGGCGCATGAGCGCAGAGGACCAAAAGGTGCTCGTCCAGTTCCAGGGATTCCTCTTAGAAGGACCGCACACGGATGAGCTTGGGCATCATGTCGTCACGGCCCGGCTGACCGACATGACAACACCTGAAAAGCCAGATGAAGTCGCTGATATCTACCTTTCATCCTTCGACCCGTCCGACTGGGATCTCTTGGTTGAGGGCGCCTACATGGTCTGGGACGTGGGAGATGGGTGGTCAAAGCTCAAGATCAATCGTGAGTGTTGGACCGAAGACGAACTGGCCGACGCCGCACGGGAAGCTGAACGCCTCAGGGTGGCCTTGAACTGGGGGCTCGGTAATGAGCCATGACATGGGCGAGCGGTCTGGGCGTTGCTGTCTATGCTGGCGGCCTGTACAATGGCTGCATGACGAGACGGGGCGGCAAGCGCTGGACGAGGGATGAGGTCGACAGGCTTCCATGGGACTGGGGGTCGGAACCCGTCACCGTGACGGCAGAACGATTCGGGCGAACACCGCAGGCATGTCGTCGCAAAGTTCAACGCCTTGGTATGAGCGCGTCCGTCCTTCGTGGTGTCCACACTGTGGAGGGCTTGGCACGTGAGACCGGGTACCACCGGAAGCAGATCGAGCGTGGTGTCCAACTATCACGCAAGCGCTTGATCAGGACACGAGACACCCCACGTGCTCCCAGGATCATCACCGAGGAACAGGCCGAGGACATCGTCCAGGAACTGGTCGATGAAGAGCAGCCGACAACAATCGCATCAGTCGCAGAAGCGCACGACGCGTTGAAGAAAGCGGCCTACTACCTCGCTCAGACGCTTGGCATCAGGTCGGGCGAGTTGTCAGATGGCGCGTGTGCCGATCTTGTGGCTGCGATCGTGGAGAAGAAGCGACGGCCTCACAACTGCGGCACCATTTCCAGGGAGATCGACCGCTCAAGGTTCACGATCTACGCCGTATCAAGGCGCCTCGTTTTCTGTAGCCCGTTCACGGATGACGAAGCGGAAAGCATCAGGCGCGTGATGGCGCACGTACCGACCCGCAAGCCGAGGCGTAGCGCAACCGTCGATTAGCCCCGTTCAGATCTGCGGGCTACACTCCCGCCGTGAGGTGAGCCGTGAAACTCGAAGAAGTGCAGCCGCAGGTCGACGCCGAGCCGACGCAGGACGCTCCATCCGAGGTCGACGTCAGCGTGTCCTTGATCCGTAAAGCCGCGCCGGACCAAGGGACGCCGGCTGGCCCGTCGTCGCAGATCCGAAACGAGAACATCCAGGCCATGGCCGGTGCGGGAACGATCGAGTCGCCACCGTACGACCTCGACGATCTGGCGTCATGGCCCGAGAACTCGACCATCCTACCTCAGTGCATCACGGCTCTGGCGCGCAACATCGAGGGGCATGGTTGGCATTTCGTCTCGCATGGATGGGCGCGAGAGAACGTGGATGAGGCGTTTCTCAAACGAGTTGACGAGGAACGGCTTCGTGGCGAGCGCTTTTTCAACGGCGCGTTCCTTGACTTCCCGTTCACCCACGGCATGGAGCGGGTCCGCCGCGACATCGAGTCTGTCGGGCACAGCGGCCTTGAATACCTGCGGTCAATGGACGGCAGGCTCGCAGGTCTCGCGCATGTCCGCGGCAAGACGATCTACATGGCGCCCAGGTCTGACACTCCGGTCGAGATCCGGCGTCGCAGCCTCTCGGCGGACGGGAGTGAGTGGATCGAGGAGATCGCATGGGACTACCCACGGCTGTACGTCCAAGCGTGGGGCAACGATAAAGTGTGGTTCAAGCAGCCGGGTGACATGCGTCGGGTGAGGGCGAGCGACGGGTTTGTCCTTGACGGACTGATGAGCCGCGATGACTGGTCGGATCCAGAGCTTGCCCATGAAATGCTGTGGATGTTCGGCCAGTACAACCCGAACAACATCTACTCGATCCCGAGATGGGTCGGGGCTTCACCGGAGATCACGGGATCGCGCGTGTCGTCCGAGACCAACGTGACATACTTCGACGACAAGGCCGTCCCACCGATGGCGGTATGTGTGTCCGGTGGCAAGTTCACGCCGGACTCGAAGGAGCGAATCGGGCAGCTTTGGGAGACGTTGAAGGGTCGTGACAACTTCCACAAGATCCTGTTGATGGAGGCGGTCGTTGCTGGCGGCGGTGCTGTCAAAGACTTGCTCCAGACGTCTGGATCGAACGCCGCGCCTCGGATCCAGTTCGAGAAGTTCGCGGACTTGCAACGCGGCGATGCTCATTTTCAGGCCTACGACGCCAACAACCGCAACAAGGTCCGGTCCACGTGTGGTGTCCCGCCCATCGTGATTGGCGAAACAACGGACTACAACCGAGCCACAGCGCAGGTATCCGCCGAGGTGTTCGATGCGAACATCACCGGCCCAGATCGCGGCATGGCGTCTGACCGGATCAACCGGTTTATCATGCCGGAACTGGAGGTCCTGTTCTGGAAGTTCGCATTCAAGTCGCAGTCGCTGACGTCGGTCGAGGACATCACGAAGGTCATCGAGGCGGGCGCCAAGGTCGGCGTCGGCTCGCCAGCGTTCTGGAGCGAGGTGCTGGAGCGTGTGCTTGGTGTCTCCATCCCGGCGACATCCGGGGCATGGGCGCAGGTGCCGATCGCTCTGACGACTCTTGGGGTGCAGACTGGGGCGCTGGTTGTCGAGCTTGACGGTGACGGCGACGGTGCGGAGATCGTGGTGCGCGGTGGTACGGCCGAGGGTATCGAGCGGCTGGCGGCGAAGTTGGAGGACATGGCGAGGGGGGTGAGGTGATTGAAACGCGCCAGATGAGTACCGCACAGGATGCCAAGGCATGGCTCGCGCTCGCCCGTGAGGCGTACCCGGATGCGGATACGTTCACGATCCCAAGACGGTTCATCCTCTTTGAGGAACGCCTACCGCTGGTGTCAACCTGGACCAAGGACGACGACGCGGTCCATGCTGCGCTTGAAAAGCTCCAACTGGATGGTGGGTGAGATGACCAGGGCTGAGCGAAGGGCAAGGGCCGAGACCGTCAAGAACCGGCGGGTGCGGCTTGCTCGTGCGGTTTCTCCAGGGTGGGAGATCACGGACGCGATGAAGGGTGCTTGGCGGAAGCGGAGCCCGTTTAGTTGCGGCTGTTCAAAGCGGCAGCACGGGCGACCAAGAACGGACGACGGGATGTGCTGCGGCGGCGAACGTCGTCGGATCTACCGGTGGCGGAATGAGGGCAGGGAGTTGTGTCTTGATGCAACTCGAAGGCATGAGGTGGGGTGATGACGAGGCTTGTTAGCCGTGGGCGCCCAACAATCAAGAGAACACCATCAGGCCGAACGTATCTCGTTGGATATGCCGGTGTCCTTGAACTGACCAACGAGGTCAAAAAGGACCCCGACGATGATGGGTCCGGTGACTGGGTATTCACGTGTGATTCAGAAGGCGGAAGGTGGCGGGTCAACGTTGTGACCGGTGAAGGTGAGGAACTGCGGTTTTTGCCGACACCGATATTCGAGACGGTCACGAGATGACGGCGCAAGCCCCAACCTGGATTCACCTCGAACGCGCATTGACGCTCGCACTGATGCACCGGTTGGAAGTACCGGGCGACATCGTCCGCACCTTCCCCAACGGCAAGCTAGCCAAGTTCATCCGAGACCACGTCGCCATCATCATGGCCAACTGGAAGCGTCGTTGGCCGGGCGCCGAGGCAGCCATCATCGCGACGGCATTGGCAACAAACAACGCCGCGAAGTCGTTCGCCGCCGGCAAGAGCAAGTTCGCGGGCTGGATCTCTCCGAAGGTTTCCAAGGCGTTGCAGTCGTTGGTCGCAGGGGCATACGGGCTGAGCCAGGGCAACGTCCTCAAGTCCTTCGGGGTGGACACTGAAACGAAGAAGCAACCGAAGGGCCTCATCGATGCGGCGACACCCGGCCCGTACAAGGTCATCGACCGCAAGGCAGAGAAGTGGTTGAAGAAGGACAACAAGTTCTGGGTCCGTGACGTGTGGGATGAAGGACTCGGTGACCGGATCGCGTCGAAGACCAACTCAGCTTTGCAGGAAGGGTTGGGACGAAAGGAGTTGGCCAAGCGGCTCAAGGCTGACCTTGCCCAGTTCGCCGAGCCGACATCCTACTGGGAGACGGTGTCCAGCGCGTCGATGACGCGGGCTCGTGCGTTTGGGGCGGTGAGCGGGTTCGTGGAGGCGGACGCGAAGAGCTTCAAGTTCGTCTCGGTGATTGATGAAAGACGAACCGAAATTTGCAAACACCTCCATGGTCGGACGTGGACCATCGACGTGGCGGTCAAACAGGCAACGTCCGTTATGGACGCCAAGACCCCTGACGAGATGAAGGCGGCGAGTCCGTGGTTGCCTGAGGCCGAGGTACTGGCGATGGACGACGCCGAACTTGCCGCCGCTGGCGTCACGTCACCTCCGCTGCACGGCCGTTGCAGATCTACCCTGGTCGCAGTCTTCGACTGACCTTCCTGCGCAAGGCAGGGGTGAAGGCCAGGACCAGATGGGCGGCACCCTGACCTCCACCCCACACCAGGAGGAGCACGAATCGTAGCATGGTGGCTTGCACGGTGCAACGTTTGTGTCTCGCGTCACCGGGCTGCTACAACCCGGGACGTGGAACAAGAAGTTCTCAGACGAGTCGAGATCCAACGCCAAGACGACGCGCAGCGTATCGTCTACGGCGAGGTCATGGTTCCGGGACCCGACATTGAGCCCGGTCAGACCATTCCGCAATCCGAGCTTGCCGGCGTACACCACGACGGCCTGTTCCTCGACGCTGAGGCGGTTGAGCAACTCGCGCACCGGGTCCTTGCCAAACGCGTCAGCATCGACGTCAGGCACGACAACGAGCCGATCGGCGCCGAGATCGTTGAGTCGTTCGTGGCACGCGACGCCGGTTGGGGCCCGTGGCAGCCTGGCGCGTTCGTCTGCGGCGTGAAGATCTACGACGACAACGTGTGGAAGGAAGTCGAAGACGGCAAACTGACGGCCTACTCGATTCAGTTCACCTTGCGCGTCCGCGAGGTGATGGTTGTTGTCACCGACGATGCTGGCGAAAACCCGATCGAGACGAGACTGCTCCAAGGCGCCGAACCGAACCCGAGCTATCTATCGCTCGTAGCCATCCCGAGCATCGGGGAACACTTCCAGGTCAAGCGCGCCGCGTTGCCGTACCAGAAGCTCCCGATGGTGAAGCCTGCCACGGCATGGAACGCGGCGATGGCCAAGGCGCGCGTCCGCAAATGGGCGACAAACGACGACGAGACGGTCGACTTGAAGAAGTACGGTCGAGCGTTCGTATGGGTTGATTCGGACCGTACCGACCTGATCGGCTCGTACAAGCTTCCGATCGCTGATGTCGTCGGTGACCGTTTGACTGCGGTCCCTCGTGCGGTGTTGGCTGCCGGTGCTGCTCTCATGGGGGCGCGCGGCGGTGTCAAACTGCCGGACGGTGACGTGCCGGGGGTCAAAGCCCACTTGGCGCGGTACTACAAGGTGATGAGAAAGACCCCACCGTGGGAAACCGAGGAGAAGGACGTGGACGACAAAGAGAAGACCAAGACGGCCGACGACCTCGACGCGACCATCGACGACAAGGACGGGGTCATGAAACGGCTGGTGAACTGGTTCCGCAGCGCCGAGCCTAATCTGTCCGATGGCAGCCATGTCGAAGCGGACGAGACCCGCGACGATGAGACGGGCGGCGCTGGCGACGATGACGGCGCAGAGTCCGACACCAAGCGCGCCGAGTTCGACGAAGCCCTTGCCGATGAAGCCGCCGAGCAGGCCGCTTGGGAACTGGGCCGTGGCTGGCGCGCGTACCATCGCGGGCTGTTCAAGGTCCTGCAGTCGGACGACATCGAAGACAAGGCCGCCGCAGTGAAGGCGGAGACCGAGGCGTTTGTCGCCTGGCTCGTCCCGCGCGCCGCGGCGATCTTCGAAGACGTCGAGACCTCCGAGTCGGCCCTGTCCGCCGAGATCGATCGCATGACGGTCGAGACGGAGCGTGCGGGCCGTAAGATGTCTGCCAGCCGGATGAAGAAGTTGTCAGAGCTCGTCGATGGACTCAAGTCATTGCTTGCTGACCTCAGCGACGCAGCCGAGGACGAAGACGACAAGGATCGAGAGGCCGAGGTCGAAGCGCTCAAGCGCGAGGTCGAGGAAGCGCTCGCATCCGTGAACGAAACGGCCACGAAGACCGAGGAGGCGTCCGAGCTTCTCCGGGCCGCGACCGACGAGGCCACAGACCTCAAGACGAAGCTCGACGCCGCCAACGCGGAGATCGAGAAGTACCGAAACGCGCCCGCTGCCCGGCAATCCGTCGAGCCGCAAACCCCTGAGAACCAGGACGTTGCCCCGACGCGTCTTTGCGACCTCGAAAACTCCGAGGACATCGCGCGCGAACTGGGATCGAACCTGGCCCCCACTCCCAAGAAGATCGAAGGAGAGTAGCATGTCTGGTACGACCAACCAGGAACTTCTCCGAGCCCAGACGACTACCGCGCTCATCGGGACGCCGGGTGCCGGGCTCAAAGGTCCTGATCAGTTCCTCGCTCATCTGCGCCTTGCGCGCGAGTCTGTGGAGTCGCTCGACCGCCTGTTTCGGGCCGGTTCGATCTACGTCACCACGGCGCAGTCTGGCTCGATTCGTCGAATCAGCCTCGGTACGGGCAACATCCGTGCTGCGGCCGAGGGCACCGATCCGGCGTTCACCGCAAACGCGACCCATAGCGGCGTAGCGTTCGCCACGAACCGGCACCGCATCGACCTGGAGATCACCGCCCAGTCTGAGACCTACGCAGCCAATGCGGCTGGCGGCGGCGAGGACTGGTCCACCGCGACCATGAACGAGGCGTCTGAGGCATGGGGCCTCGACATCCTTCGTCTCGGTATGGTTGGCGATGTCCTGAGCGCTGATCCCAGCCTCAACATCGACGACGGCTGGTTGGTCCAGATCCAGGCCGGCGGCAACCGGTTCGACGGGTCGACCATCAACGGTGGTAACTTCACGTGGGGCCACCTCGCTGGTGCCCGACAGTTGCTCCCCGAACGGCACAAGAGCCGCATGAAGTCGATGGAGTGGTGGCTGTCCGGTACCAAGTTCGAGGAGTTCCTCGAAGAGGTCGCGGACCGTGCCACCAGTGGTGGCGACAAGATCATCAGCGAGGGTGCCGATGGCGTCACCAAGTTCTATGGCAGGCCCGTGAACATCCTCGATGCACTCGGGACCACCGTTCTGCTCGCGGAGCCCAAGAACCTGATCTTGGTCGCGAACAAGAACACCTGGAACCTCAAGGCCGAATCGAACGGCGTCTACGCCGTGCGCGAGGTCACCCACCTGTTCGGCACCCTGGAGATGGACGCGGTCATCGCCGACGTCACCGGAATCGTCGAGATCCACACGCTCAACTAGGCCGAGACGCCACAGGAGATACACATGGCCTTTGTATTCCAGGAACTCAACTCGGCCCTTCGGGGTATCAGGCAGACGCTCGGCGTTCGCGTGACGTTCGCGGACGAGAACACTGTTGCTCCCCTTGGTACATTCCCGGCTGGCAGCATCATCCACGGCAGCACGCGTGTCGTGAGCACGACGTTCGACGACAGTGGTACCGACACCCTCAAGCTCGGCACCCTGGCGAACGACGACGCGTTGTGTGACACCACCGACCAGGATCTGACGGCGGCGGCGACCTATACCGACGTCGTGGCTGGTAGCGTGGCCGTCGTGCTCACGACCGGTGCAGCATATTTCGCGCTGTACGAGGGCCAGAACAACGACGCGACTCAGGGCGAGGTCGACGTCTACGTTGAGATCACGCTGATGAACACCGCTGGCTGATCGTCACCAAGTGGACGCGTACTCATACGGGTGCGCGTCCACTATCACCTGACAGGAGAAAACGCGCCATGAAGATCGAACTCAAAGGGCTGGCAGGCTACGGGCACGGGAAGAAGAAGTTCCGGCCCGGGAAGATCTACGATGTCGAAGACGAGTTTGCGCTCAAACTCATCGCTGCCGACAAGCATTTCCATCGCGCCGTTGTCGCGTCCGGGCCGAGCAGCACTGAGAAGGAAAGAGCCAAGGCCATCCTCAACAGGCTGGCGGCTGATCCTTCCGGGATGGATGCGATCGAGAAGTTCATGGCTGCCGCCGAAACCATCGGCGTTGCGACACCGGCCGACGAGCCGGAGAAGGCGGAGACCGCGTCTGATGAGGCGGTTCCTGCGGTCGACCCCGAACCAGAAGTGAAGTCCAAGCCGGCGAAGAAGAAAGCGGCTGCGAAGAAGAAGACCAAGCCGGCGGCGAAGAAGCCGGCGGCACGGAAGCCCACGACCCCGAAGTCCCTGGCAGATCTCAATAAGTAGAGGTCACAAGGAGCCGACATGCCCATCTCGACTGCACTCGACCCGACGACGCTGTCCCCGACTTTCACCAAGGGTGGAAAGGGCATCAACAGCGGCACACTGTATGAACTGGCGGTAAACCTCCGTGCGCGAAGCACCGAGGCCGCAGCCGCGATTCTGGCTCTCGAAGGCGGCGCAATCGGCTCCCCAACGGTCGTGGCCTTCGCGGCGTCCCCGTACACCGTGCTCACGGCGGACGACTTCATCGTCTGCGACACTTCTGGCGGCGCGATCGAGTTGGATCTGCCCGCTTCGGACACGATCGGTCGGAAGATCGTCATTTGCCGCCAGGGTGCGGGCAACGTCACCATCGATGGCAACGGGGCTGAGACTGTCGGCGCGAACCAGGGCGGTGGTGCCACCTACGTCCTCGCCTCCGACGGCGAAGCCGTGATGATCCTCGATACGAACGTGGCCACGCTAGAATGGCAGCGCATCGCGGACAACCAGCGGTTGTCGACTGATGCAGCTGTCAGCTTCGCGGGCGTGACCAATACCGGTGGCGAGAACATGGGCCCGCCCACCGTGGTTGCCTTCGGTGCATCTCCGTACACCGTGCTCGCCACCGACAGCGAGATCGTGTGTGATACCTCTGGCGGCGCTGTCACGCTCGACCTGCCAGCCTCTGCGGCTCTCGGGCGCAAGCTCGCGGTCTACCGACAGGGCGCCAACGACGTCACCATCGAAGGTGATGGGGCCGAGACGGTCGGTGCTAACCAGGGTGGTGGTCTCGCGTACATTCTGGACGAAGACGGCGCCAGTGTGATGCTCCTCGACACCAACGTGGCTACGTTGGAATGGCAGCTGGAAGGTCCGGCCGTCAGCGCGGTCACGCTCGTTGCTTTCGGCGCATCTCCCTACACGGTCCTGTCGTCCGATGACTCCATCATCTGCGATACGAGCGGCGGCGCGATCGAACTCGATCTCCCTGCGTCCGCGGCTCTTGGTAGACGGATCAACATCTACCGCCAGGGTGGCAACAACGTCACGCTCGACGGTGACGGTGCAGAGACGGTGGGGACAAACCAGGGCGGCGGGGCTACCTATGTGATGGCCTCGGACGGCGACGCAGTCTCGATCCTCGACACCAACGTCGCGACGCTCGAATGGCAACTCGTATCGCCGAACCAGCGGCTCTCGACAGACGCCGCCGTGGAGTTCGCGGGCGTCACGAACACCGGCGGAGAGAACAAGGGTGCGGTCACGGTCGTCGCTTTTGGTGCGTCACCGTATACGGTCCTGGCAACGGACAGCGAGATCGTCTGCGATACGTCGGGCGGTGCGATCGAGTTGGACCTGCCGGCGTCAGGCGCTGTTGGCCGAAAGATCAGCATCTACCGCCAGGGTGCGGGCAACGTCACCCTTGACGGCGACGGCGCTGAGACCGTAGGTGCTGACCAGGGTGGCGGCGCGACGTTTGTTATGGCGTCCAACGGCGATGCGGTCACGGTTCTTGATACCGGCGTGGCGACGCAGGAATGGCAGATCGTCGCCGGCAACCAGCGCACGTCTGTCGACGCGGCTGTGATCTTCGCTGGCATCGGAAACACCGGATATGAGCACCTCGGCGCGGTCACGACTGTCGCCTTCGGCGCATCTCCGTACACGGTCCTCGCTGCGGACAGCGTGATCTACTGTGACACATCCGGTGGACCGATCGAACTGGACCTTCCGGCATCTGCCGCTCTTGGACGAAGGATCCAGATCACGAACAACGGCGATGATCCTGTCACCATCGACGGTGACGGAGCCGAGACGGTCGGTGCGAACCAGGGTGGCGGGGCGACATACGAACTCGGTGGTGGCGCAGCGCTCGCGATCATCGACACGAACGTGGCGACCGACGAGTGGGTCATCATCGGTGAGCGGAACCTGTACGATGTCCGGTTGATGCAGATCAATGTCGAGCACACCGCGTGGACTGCTGCCGCACAAGCCGAGACTATCGCAGTCTACACCGTACCTGACGACATGAACGTTCTCGACGTCTGGTACGAGTTGGAAGTCGAGTTCGATGACCTCGCCGGTCCTCCGATCACCGCTGCTGATTTGACGATCGGAACCAGCGGCGGAGCCGCCAACGACTTCGCCCTTACCGCCAATGTCCTTACTGGTGCCGGTGCTGGTTGGAAGTCGTTGACCAACGCGCTCAAGGGAGCTTTCGTTGACGACGCGTTGACGACGATCCTCGCCGGTGCGGACACCATCACCGCAACGTTGACCGTTGGTGCGGGTGAAGATGTGGCGGACACGGACCAAGGCGAAATCACCATCTACGTGCGTTACCAGTTCCTGTAAGCGGGAGCAAATGTGGCCTATGCGACACTACTGCAGGTTCGTGACGAAGGCGTCAGCGTCGCAATGGCGAGTGATGCTCGAGTCACTGCTTTGTTGGATCAGGCATCAACACGCATAGACAACATCACCGGCAGTTGGTTCGAAAGTCGTGCAGAGACGATCACCAAAGAAGGGCCTGGGACCAAGTACCTCCACCTCCACGTCCCGATCATCACCGTCACCCAGATCGACTACGTGGAACGTTTCTCAGGTGTGACGACGACGGTGGCGGCGGCCAACTACCTAGTCTACACCGCTGTCAAAAACCCGGTCATCCGCAACCTCGTGGGCGACTGGAACACGGGACCGCAGGCGTACGACATAACCGGGACGTTCGGGTGGCTCGAAGACAGCGCGACGCCTGACGACATCACGACGGCGTGCATCATGTTGGTGATCCGTGGAGTCCCACAACTGGCAGACGAGGACGCTGCCTTGGAACGTCGAACAGGCGATCTAAAACAGGTCGTTGTCCAGGGCCGTTCGGAGTCGTGGGGGACAGGCGCTGGCGGTGTCGCCTTGTCATTGGGTGGGGACACGGGAGACGCCGAGATCGATCGCCTGCTCGCGCCGTACCACGCCCCAAAAGACCTCTTAGCAATCTAGGATGGACGCCATGCCGAAGAAAAACAAAGACTACCGCATTCGGCGCCTCGGGCGCACCGCCGCTCCCTTCCATGAAGAGTTGCCGAGCGGCGCTGACATTCGTCTACCTGGGGTCCATGGGGTGTCGGTCTACGAGTTGGCGGAAGAGGACGCTGAATATCTTGCCGGATTCGAAGGGCTCGACGTACGGCCGGCACGATCCGCCGTGCCGACCGTTCCGAAACCGAAGAAGGTTCGCAAGACCAGCCCCAAGAAGAAGGGGCCGAAGTCCAGCAAGTAGGCCGTCGTGCTTCTGATCCACTGGCAGTACATCCGAATCAGCCCGCTCGATCGTACCATGGCTACGGACGAGCGGGCGCGTCGCGCGGTGTCGCGACGGGAGTACGACACCGCGTTCCAGATCAAAGGGCAGGTCGACTTCAACCGGCGGCTGAACCGCATACCAGGATACGCCGGTGCGAACGAGGAGACCGCGACAGTAGTCACGATCAGGAAGTCCGACGCGCTGCGAGCAAGCTACACACCGCAAGACGGTGACCGCGTTGACTCCGTGATCGACAGAGACGGAACCGAGGACCCACTCAACCTGTATGTCCGGTCTGCGCATCCCTCTGGCGCGTGGGCCGCAGGTCGGCATACTGAGTGGGTCCTCGTGCTCCGTGACGACTCGCCGAACCGTCGCGCGGAGAACTAGGACCATGGCCGACCTTCGAAAGTTCGGCTTCGATCAACTGGCCAAGATGCTCGATTCGGCGAGCTTCAAGCGTCGGTTCAAGGTCGACATGCTCCGGGCACAGAAGAGGGTCGGGTCCAGGTTTCAGGATGACGTACGCGAGCGTATCAACGACCACAAATACGCGGCGAACAGTCTCGTGACAGTGCTCGGCAAGGGTTCGGATACGCCTCTAGTTGCTGGTGGAGACCTGTTTGGCTCGGTGACGTGGAATGCGGAACCGTTCAGGATTCAACTTGGTGTGGCGTCCATCCGGTTGAAGTCTGGCAGGCTACTGGCCGAGGTGCTCCACAACGGCGCGACCATTCCGGTCACGCCACAGATGCGCAAGGCGCTATTCGCCAGGTTGAGCAAGTCGGCACGCAGGCGGCTGGCATCAGTCGACGGTCCGAAACCGTTCTGGACCATCCCGGCCAGGCCGTATTTGGGCGACGTGTTCAAGTCGCGGTCTTGGCGCAGTTTTGCGCAACGTCAGTACGCCGATGCGATCCATCGTACGATACGGTTCCTTGCGAGCAGGGGGTCGAAATGACGCAGACGGTTGGATATAGCATCAGGTGCGATGAGGAGAGCGAGGCGTTTTACGGCGGCATCGACAAGGATGCAGGTGTCTCACGGAACCGTCTCCCGTCAGTGGTCCGGCTCCAAAAGGACCGGATCTTTGTGGCGTCGTACACCATGGCCCGGCAGACGTCAGGCTACTACGACACCACCACGACAACAGCGACCGTTCGGCAGTCTGTACGCGGTGGGACGCTGTTGCGGACATGGGACGCGATTGAGTTGTCCTACGACGAGCCAGACGACACCACGTTGGAAGCCAGGCTCCACGACGGGACCATCGCCTACTACTGGACCGGGGCGGCTTGGGCCGTTGCCGGCGCGAACTGGAACACGCCTGCTGTTGTCCAGACGAACTTCGCGACGTTCGCGCCAGCGACGGCAACATCACTGACGGTGGAATGGCGCCTACAGACGACGACGAAGTTCGTGACCCCAACGGTCTACGGGGCCGACATCGCGGCGTCGTTGTTCTTCGCTGCCCGGACCGGGTCGACCGAAAGCAGGTCTGATGGGTGGACCGACGACCTCATCCATCGCGAGTTGATTCCCCGGATGATGCTGGTCAGGCCAGAGGTAACCGACGAGGGGATCATCGCCGCAGACACATCGACCCTCGATTACTCTGCTGGAGTGGGCGAATGGGCAAAGATTCCCCATGAAGTCGAATCGGTGTATAACCTCGATTCTGACCCCACGATGCTCACTCCGTTGGCTGGTGCGTGGAGTTCGATCACGAAGATCTACACGCTCACCGCGCCGTTGACGGCCGGCACACGGTATGCAGCGCGTCTCACCTACGAGCCAGAGGTTGCCTACACCGGCGGCCTCGATCTGTTCACCGCAACGCTGCCCCAGGTGATTATTGAGCGGATCGTCACGGTCAGGTCGCGTGAGCACGTCAATCGGGAGCTTGTCCGCGACGTCACGAGCGAGACGGCGGTTCAACTCCCGGCGATGACAACCACGATTTCTGACATCTCGATGCTGGTGCAAGGACACGACCACGTATCTGCGTTCGACGTGTTCGAGTCGCTCCGAAGATCTGGCGTGCTTCGTGGTTCATGGGTGAGCACAGGGACGGGCATGCCCATTGCGGCCTACCAGCAAGGCGAAATGCGCCCGTCACGGACTGGAGTCAACGCAGCAGCAGCAGCGCGGTTCGTCCTCCGCGTATGGACCCGTCAGTATCACGGAGACAGCGACAACGTCGCGATCGTCGATGCAGACGGCATCACAATCACGGTCGGCGACGATCGGCAGAGAAGGGTCCTCACCGGACCAGAACTCGACTACGCGGGGAGCTAGCAGAAATGGCAACGACACATATCGGAGCGGCACCCGGAGAAGCTGGCGTCGCCGTCGAGTTTTCGGAGCCGACAGCGCCGGGGACCCCGTCTCCGTACGGGTCGAGCCTCTTCCTTGGTGGATATCAGTGGGGCGCGATTCGGACCGTAGTCGCCCACACCGGTGAGACGCACTTCGGCGCCTATCGTGGTTCTCCGATGACGGAGGATCATACGGCGTTGAACTGTTATCACTGGTACGAGCAGGCACGCGGCGCCGGCAAACTGTACACGTACCGCCTGGCTGATGGCGACGAGGCCCAGGCATCGATCCCGGTCTACGGTCGTGACCAGGACCGAAACTACACCTACCAGACCGGATACTCGCAGCCCACCAAGGTGGCGGACATCGAGGGGCTGTACGATGGCCGGCGCGGTGGAAAGATCGCCCACAAGAGCGGGTATCTCGCGGCAATCGCTGCGGCATTCGACGCCGCCGCTGGAACATTCGCGACCGCTGAGACGATGGTGTCGGACCAGTTCAAGGATGGGCTGCTCTACATCGACGGCGTCTCGCTGACGTACCGAATCACTGGCAATACCACCGGCGGCCTCCTGTCCATCGAAGTTAGCACCGGTGATGCTGGACCGGCGGCTGGTGGCGGTTACTGGTTCATCGATCTCAACACGACCGACGCCAACGGTGATCGTGACGGGCTCGCAGTCCAGATCGACGGCAGCGTACAGCGGCCGACCGAGGAGTTCTCACTCCAGACCTACGACCATCGCGGGTCCGCTGAGGTCAAGCCGAGTTGGGACACGCTCGGCCTTGATTCCAGCCGCGACAGCTACGCGGAATCGATCATCGTAGCGGACGGCCGCGCTGGTCGGCAGCATCTGCTGAGCTTCGACGCTGAGACACTCCCGAACCCGAACAGCTCCGAGATGCGCCCGGCGAACCGATCGTATCTGGTCGATCCTGATTCGGCGGTCACCAACGTCCTGACGCTCAAAACCCAGTACTGGGCACGGTCCGCACCGGTGAGCGTTGGGACCGCAACACCAGATGAAGCCCAGACGGTCTATCCCGCCAACCGGTTCCGCTGCAAGGCAGTCTGCACGTTCACCGCACCGATCACAGCAGACGTCGAGTTCAGGTTGTGGGACGATACGGTCATCGGTGACACATGGACCGTGGCCGCTGGTGAGGGTGTCACGCTCGGGACGTTGTTCGTGCCAGGGACCGCGTTTTTGCCGTCGTTCATGATCTACGCCGGTGCGACGCCGATGGCATCGACCGACACCGTGACGATCTGGTTTGACCCGCTGCCCGTCAACATTCAGCTCCTCAACGGCAGGCTCTATCCGCATGCCCACACTGCAAGTGGGACCGACATCCGTACATCGCTCCCGATCGTCAGCAATACGGCGACCACGGTGACAGTGGCGTCGACCGTGACGCTTGGCTCAACGTACACCGTGACCGCTCCGGTTCAAGTCTTCCATGCCGGTGTCACGGCTGGGACCTTCAACCTCGCCGGTGCTGAGACGTTCATCTACACACTGCACGACGATGCTGGACCTATCACACTGACGAACAGCCTTGTTGGTGCGGCCATCACCGCAGCCGCCCTGGTAGTGGAGTTGAACACTGGTGCCGCGGCCAACAGCGAGACCGGTCAACGCGACGCCATCAATCAGCCGCCTCGCATCGAGTTCGCCGTCAACGCTGCGGGCTCGATCACCGTCACCCAACTCAAGGACATCGGTACCGTAGGCGGCACAGCAGCATCCATGACGATCGGTGCCGGTACCCTCAACGCCATCGTGGGCTGGACCGCCGCGGCATACACCAACAGCGTGGTTGGGTCGGTAGTTGCGATCAGCTACCGCGAGAACCTCAACGGCGGCCAGGACGGTGTCGCGACGCTGGCAAACAGCCACTACACCGACGCTTTCGACGTCGTCAGTAGCCCCGTCCTTGGGTTGCAGCAGGTCAACACCGGTCTCGTCAAGATGGCGACGCCCGGCATGTCCGTGGCCACGGTGCAAAACGCGGCCCACACGTTCGCGGACACGGTCGGGTACGCCTACCGAGGTGAGTTGTCCACGACCAACGCGACCAGCGATGAGACCGCCGCCAACTGGGTGATCGACAATCTGACCGCCTCGCGCAACCGGTCCATTGCGTTCGACGCCTACGGATACCCGCACCAAAAACCGTTCACCGGGCAGGAGACGGTCTATCCCATGACCGGCGCCATCCTCGGCATGGAAGCCAGGCTTGCCCGCGAGAAGAAGGGGTATCACATCCCGGCAGCCGGCAAGAAGTCCAGCATCGGCGGGACGTTCTCGGGGACGTCGGTCGGCCTCCAAGCCGACAATCCGGCCCATCCTCGCGACACGATCTTGTTTCCTGTTGGGCTCCAGGGCGTCCGAAAAGAGGGTGCGCTCCTGTACCTGTGGGGCGACCAGAACCCGAACGACAACTACTTCGGAGCCGTTTGGAAGCACAAAGTCGAGTGTTTGTTGCACATCGGTCAGGAGCTTTTGCATGCCGTCCCTGAGTCGGTATGGGAAGCCAACGACGTTGCATCGCGCATCAGCCTGGTGAGGCAGATCCGCCCCATCTTCACGGCCAAGTGGGCGGACGGATGGTTCGCTCATGCCGAAGGTGAAGACTTCGACGACGTCATCTTCTTCAAGGCTGGCGACGACGAGAACCCGCCGGCAGTCGCGGCAGCTGGCGACATGGTCTGCGTGATCGAACTGGTCAAGGGAATCGTTGATACTGCGCAGCGCGTGGTCTTCGCAGTCGGGACCGGCGGCGTAGCCGTCAACTACTAGGAGACATCATGCCGATCGATAGCTTTGCGGAACAACTGATCATCACGCGACAGGCGACGCTGGTTTTGAACCAGGGCCCGCTTGACCTGATCGAGATGGGCGACATCGCCGACGCGACAACCACGACGACTGCCGCAACCGGACAGGTCCGTCAGACCGGCAAGGGCGTCGCCACCGAGGTGACCTGCACGGTCAACATGAGCGATCCGGTTGTGGTTGCCCAGGTCAACGTTGCATTCGCCCAGGGACGGGCGGGAATGGAAGGGCACATCACGCGTGCTGGATCGATCACCTACTACAACAACGCCGGCCAGCCCAAGGGCGTGTTGTACCCGGACGAGATGCAGATCACCGGTGTGACGACTCCGGGCACGTCCGTGGCCGACGACGGGCAGGAAGCCCGTCTGACCTTCATGCTCTCCGTGTGGAGGGCTGGGCCGCTGCTTCCCGCCTGATAGTACCAGCAGTTGTATAGTTTCGCAGGAGTATACACATGGGTAACGCGCCAGCCCAAGAGGCTACCCTTGAAGACCTCGTAATTGCACTGTCCCCAGGCGAGGGCATGGTGGATGGCGAGCCCGTCACCACCACGCTAGCCGAACACGGTCCGAAACCGGTAATGGGGCCATTTGGTGGTTCCGTCGCGTTCGAACCGCGTTCGCTGGCCAACATGGTCAGGGTCGGCCAGGTGGTCGACAGCGACCCTCAATACCGGGTGTATGTCGGTCGGAAGATGCTCGCGCTTGCAGCGATGGGCATCGATACGATGGGAGGAACCAAGTTCAAAGGGCTGTCTTTCGACGAGCAGATCGCGCATGTCGCCAAGATGCGGATGTCCGATCTGATGTATCTGTCCGCCTATCGTCTCGCAACCGGCGACGTCGGCAAGGTCGCGACCAAGATCGACCAGACGTGTGCATCTTGTGGAGGCAAGGTGAATGGTGTTGTCCACGTAGACATCGGCCAGTTGCAGGTCATCACATGGCCGGTTATCCCGTCAGCGTACTACAGGCTCATCCATCCATGGCGGCTCAACGAGATGGACGTCGAGATCGTGAAGTTGCAGCCGCCGGCCCTGGGAAGCTACTTCCTGTCCGCGCGACAGGAACAATGGGAAAGCGAGCCGACACGCGATGCGATGCAACTAGCCGCCGCGATCGTCGAGGTCAATGGGATGGTGCGCCGGACCACGTTCGAAGTCTTGGCCAAGACTAACCTCCATCCAGATGACGTCGAGTCAATGAACGGACTCATGAGCCGGACCGAGGGCCAACTCGCATCCGGCGTCAACCATCCGCACGAATGCGGCGCGACGATGCCTGTCGAAATCGAGTGGAAGAAGGGTTTTTTCTGGCATTCCGGGGCATAGCTCCCGGTGATTGGGAACAGATCAAGTTCCATTGTGTGGGTCGCCAGGGGTTCCCGCTGGATATGATCGAGAGCTGCGCGTCGTTGTTTGTCTTGAATCGATGGATGGACGAGAGGCGTCGCGCCCTCAATACTCCAGGCGGTGACTGGCAAACGCGGCGAGTGATCATCTGATGCCCGAAGAGATTATCGAATTTGGTGGCGAGATCGTCTTCAAGGGTGCGAATGAGTTCGCACGCGACATGGGGAAAAGCCGTCGCGAAGTGAAAAAGACTGACGACGCGTTCGACAAGATGGGCAGGCGCGTCAGAAAGACTACCAAGGCTTTCGCGCAGGTCGGACGCGGTGTCATGCGGGCGAGCAAGGCCGTTCTTGGTGTGGCCAAGGTCGCTGGTATGGCGACGCTCGCGATTGGGGGTCTTGCTGCTACTGCTATCAAGAAGTTCGGCGACTTTGAGATGCAGATGGCACGGATAGGGACGCTGTTGCCGTCTGCGACCAGCGGTATGAATGCGTTCGGCAAGTCAGTTCGTACAGCTTCGGTCCGGTTCGGGCAAGATCTTGGCCAGACATCGAACGCGTTCTTTCAGGCTATTTCAGCAGGTGTCGGAGCCGACAAGGCCGAGAACTTCTTCGACACCGTAGGCAAAGCCGCCACTGGCTCGTTTGCTCAGATGGATACAGTGGTCGACGGACTGACCAACTCGATCAACGGATTCGGCCTGTCGATGTCCGATGCTGAGACCGTCAGCGACAAGTTCTTCGTCGCCAACAAGCGAGGCAAGACGACGTTCGGGGAGTTGTCGGCATCTATCGGACTGGTCGGACCGATGGCGGCATCGATGAACGTGTCACTGGACGAGACCCTTGCCACGGTGGTCTCGCTGACCTTGGCTGGCAACAGTACGTCCCAGGCCATGACCGGTCTACGTCAGATCATTGCGAGTGTGTCAAAGCCGACAGCGGAAGCGAAGAAGGAGGCGAAACGGCTTGGAGTCGAGTTCGGAGCTGCGGCTCTGAAGTCGAAGGGGTTCATGGGATTCATGACGGATCTCAAGGCCGCAGTGACCGGACCGGACGGGGCAGCCGACAGCCTTCAGCAACTGTTCGGGTCGGTTGAGGCACAGACTGCGGCAGCACGCCTGCTGTCAACCGATGGTATCGGTTCCATGACCAATGCACTCAATGAGATGAGCAACGCAGCCGGTGCAACTGAGGATGCCTTCAAGCGCGTTCAAAAGACAGTCGGCTTCAAACTCAAGCAGATGAAGGCTGGGTTCGAGTCTGTAGTCGTCAGGGCAGGTGAAGGGCTGGTCAGGGGGTTCGGGCTTGCAAACCTTGCAGATATCCCATCGGCAATGGAAGATGCAGGGTCGTCGATGTTGTCGGCCGGTGAGTTGTTCGCAAGGGGGTTCAAAAAGGCGTTCAACCCTGTAAACGTTGCTGCTTCTCAGGACTGGAAGGGTCTCGCTGCCACGCTTGGTGATGCCGCCGGGACCATCACTACCGCATTCATCGACGTCGGTGTCGCATTTACCGAGATGCTGCCAACAATCAAGAGGTTTATCGGCGGCATGGTAGACGCATTGAAGGCGGCCGGCGCGGTCCTTCGATTCCTGTATGGCGGAGCTGGCACGGCAGCGAAGAAGACAAAAGTTGACATCGCTGGGAAGAGCGGACGAACGGTCAGGCCGATAGGCGATGCATCACTGCTTGACCACATCCCAGTGGAGACTTCCGCGTCTGTCGGCATCTGGCTACAAAAGGGCAAACTCGACAAGGCCAAGGAATCGTGGAATGCCGCCTCTGGAACCATGAGCCCATGGATGCGCAAGCAAGGGCTCAGAATGATCAATGCCGGTGTTGTCCCCGCTGGGACGAAAGAGCAAGCCGCGCAGGCATCTAAGGCAATCGGTAAAGTGGGTGGTTTCGGCTCTGTTTCGAGCAAGTTTACTGGGTCAATCCAGGATAGCAGCCGCGCAAGGATTGAAGGATCGTTCGCGCGATTGGTCCCCAGTAGTGGCACGCACAAAACAGGAGGGAAAGGCTTTACATCTCCAGTGTTCGATGGCGGCGGAACAGACAAGTCGTTTGGAGTCGGTGTCATACCGCCAACCACAGCAATGCATCAGCCGGCGTGGCAGGTCAACATTGGCATCGCCAACGAGGTCGGCCTCCAGGACGGCAAAAAGCCGCCGAAGCGCGGCGGCGGCGGCGGCGCCGGACGCCGGGCGTCGTTCAGGGGGCGCGGCAACGCCACGATCAAGAGCACGTCGGAGCAACTCTACGTCATTTTTGGTGATGAGTTGGTCCCGATCTCAGACGAAAACAGCTTCGAGCACCTCGTTGGTGCTGGTGAGGCGGGGCCCTGATGGGATTGGTCCAGTTCATCACGGCGAATATCCAGGCAGGTACGTGGGGCCTTTCATCGAGCGAAGGCGACGTCAAACTCCGTAGCCCGGCCGAGGTCACCGACGTCCGAATCACGTTCCAGCCGAATCAGACCGTTGAGCGTACAATCAGCGATCTTGAAGGCACCGTGGTACCGACCACCAACGGGCCCACCTCCGTGAGTATGACCGCGACATGGAACGCTGATCACCGCGGCGACGACATCGCTGACGACGTCGGGCAGGCGCTGTCGACGATGGCGATGAAGGATCCCAAACTCAAACGGCGCCCGGTCTGCCAGTTCGACTATGGCAAGGCCGCTATCGAGTGTTGGGTGACCTCCTGCGAGCTGTCGTATCCGTTCGGTCAGTTCAGGATCCCACCGTTCAACTACCGCGGCATCCGGGCGTCAATCACCCTGATGCGGGCACAGTCCAGAGCGTTCGAGATTACCGGTGCGCCGAAGGTGCGACAGACGTCGATCCGGCGGCTTGGTGAGGGCGACACCTTCGAATTTCAGGCTTGGATCAAGTACGGCGATCCGTACCTTGCGATCCTCGTCCGTCGATACAACCCAGAGGTTGCTCTGGACGGCGAGAGACAAGGCGACGTCATCCGGCTGTATGAGCGCGATCATCCTGCGATGACCGGGTCTGTGGCTCCAATATCAGCACCGTTCGTGGGTGACTTCGCCGAGGTCGTCCAGCATCGTGCCGAGGCAAGGCTTGGGTGGGGCGGACCGGGGTTTGCCGCGCTTGAGGAGGAGTTGGGGCTTGCCTAATGCAGCACCAAAATACGACCGATACGCTCCGGCCGACTACGAGTTGACCATCCTCGATGGTGGCAATCGATACGTCGTCAAGGACGACTACCTCAGGCTCATCAGCAGCATCGAGATCGATCAGGCATGGGACGGTGCTGATGCGCTGACGATCAACTTCCGGGCATGGGACGAGCGCGATCTGACGTGGCGGGTTGCTGGGGAACGCATCTTCGGTCCTGGGACGTCATTACTGGTCAAGGCGGGCTACGGCAACCGGATGACCGTGATGAACCGGTTCGACATCGGCGATCACGAGTTCAGCGGTGGCGAATCCGGGGCCGATACCGGCATCAT
>Ga0233436_1000234_pt1 | contig 66432 bp, 85 predicted proteins | sample SI_122_August201_2_FD_182723 | JGI IMG/M metagenome (GOLD analysis project Ga0233436, IMG submission 182723) | Seawater microbial communities from Saanich Inlet, British Columbia, Canada - SI_122_August2016_150_MG | ecosystem: Environmental > Aquatic > Marine > Inlet | place: Canada: British... | reverse complement strand
TCTTTTTTCCAAAATATAAGGAAAAGAAATTTGGTTTTTCAGAGATTGTGAAGCAGGTTTTTTGGCTTGTTGAAAATGAACAGATATGGAAAGGAAAAACTCCTCCTCATAATTGGAAAAAATTGGCTAAATCAATTAGGGATAAAAATCATATTATTCATGATACATTAAAATTTAGATTGAAACCTACCAATGATAAAAAAGAACGAGCAAAATTTATAATAAAATTAAATAAACATCTTTCTGAATTAAATAAGTTAGTTAATAAATAAAATTATTTCTTCTTCTTCTGTCCGTACTTATCAAAATAAAGAATATTATCTATATCTGTTTTTGTTCTTCTTATTGGTTGACTTTTATTAGCATGTCCTATTGGGATGATTGCTTCTACATCTATTTTGTCAGGAATTTTTAAAATTCTTTTGATTGATTTTTCATCAAAATATCCTACCCAACAGGCTCCTAGATTTTGATCATTGATTTTTAATAAAAAGTTTTGAATAGCTGACCCTACTTGTTGTTTAACATAGTTTTTTCCATCTTTTCCAAATAGATTTACTGTTCTTGTCGGGTCTGAGCAAACAACTACTACATATTGTGCTTGGCCAACAAAATCTTGTTGACAAGATTTAGTTAGTTCTTGAATATGTTTTGGATTATCAATAATAATAAATTTAGAGGTAAAATTTCCACCTGCTATTGGAGCATATCTTGCAGAATTTATAGCTTCAACTATGTTTCTCCAATCAGGTTTTTTAGATGTGAAGTTTTTGACGCTTCTTCTTGTTTCAATTGCTTTGTCTAGTTGCATAATATTAATAGGGAGAGGGCAGTATAAAAATGTTAAGATTTTTTTCTAACAAGCACTATTACTAAATGCATTACTAAAAAAATGCCCATTACTAAAACTCTCCAGAAATCATCAAGAGAAAGAGTATAATATAGGATTGTGGAAATTACCCCAATTATGGCTAAAATAGTATTAAATAAAATAATATATTTTTTTGATGAATTATCTATTGTATCTATTAAAATAAATATTACACTGTAAATTAAATAAAAAGACATAGAAATTATTACTATTATTGGCCAAAGCCCTTGCTCTGCATAATTTTTAGTATAAAGAAAAAATCCTGCTAAAAGTCCTTCAATTATACTACCAATAAGAAATATAATAAAGAGCGTTTCAAATTTTTTCCATGAAGAAATTTTTTTCATATTTAGTAAAAGAATTATCCCTTTATATAATTTATTTAAAATAGATTTCTCCACCACCAAGGCATTTTTTTCTTTTGTATAAAACTATTGCTTGGCCTTGGGATATTCCTGTTATTGGTTGTTTAAGTGTTACCTTGTATAGTTTGAGTTTAAAATCATATTCAAGTTTGCTTTTTAGAAGTTCTCCAACTTGCCTTATTCTTGTTAAAACTCTTTTTGATTTTGGTTTTTCTGTTATAAAATGGGGATTTTTAATGTAGAATGTTTTTCTAAAGTTGATTGGATGGTTTTCAGGAGCTGCGATAATAATATTTTTCTTTATATCTTTTCTTGCTACATACCATCTTTTGAGTGTTTTTCCTTTTCCTCTTTTAACTTCAAAACCATATCTTGGTCCAAGTCTTTGTCCAATTGTATAATAATATACTCCATCATGCTGTCCTATTATTTCTCCATTAGGATCTAGAATATTCCCTTTTTTAGGTTTGATTTTTTTCTTTAAAAAATCCTTTAGATTAATTTTTCCTATAAAACAAATACCTACTGTGGATTTTTTATCATGATTTATGAAATTGTTTTCTTTTGCTATTTTTCTTATCTTTGTTTTTGTTAGATCTCCTATTGGAAATATACATTTTTTTAATTCAGATTCTTTTAATCTGTATAGGAAATAAGATTGATCTTTAGATTCATCCTTGGCTCTTAGTAGATTGTATTTTCCTTTTCTATCTTTTTTAATTTTTGCAAAATGCCCTGTTACAAGGTATTTAGCATTTAGTTTTTTAGCAGCTTTTAGTAGAAGTGGGAATTTTATTTTTTCATTACAATCTATATCAGGGTTAGGTGTTATACCTTTTTTATAATCTTTAAACATTTTATCAATAACTTGCTTAGAATATTCTTTTTCAAAGTCAAATGTTAGTAAAGGGATTTTTAATTTTGCAGCTATTTTAATTGCAAAATCTCTTTCTTCTTTCCATTTACACTTTCCCATTCCATATTTTTCATGGGAGAAATTTTTCATAAATGCTCCAATAACATCATAGCCTTGCTTTTTTAGAATGAGTGCTGCTACACTAGAATCTACTCCACCAGACATTGCGATTAATACTTTTGGTTTCATAAAATTATATTTCATAAAGAGTATTTAAAGATGATTAATATTTCTTAGAGATAATTTATTGAGGTTCTGGATTAATAATTTTTTCAAGTGAAAGTTTTTGCTTTTTATCTACTAATTCTTCTGGAGTATCTGCTGTGAAAAATTTTCTAGATGTATCCATACACCATTTTGCAGCACCAGTTATCCATAAGCTATTTTGTAAAAATTTTAATGCTCCATTTGCAACCATTTCTGGATCAAACTCCACAGCAGGATCAAGTGCAGCTTTTATTGCTGTTACTGCAGCTATTTGCATAGTATACATAGGTAGTTGGAAACTATTGTTTGCTAAAAGTTCTGCACCATATTTTATTATCTTAGACCTATCTGAAGTTATATTTCCTTTTTCATAGATTTTATTTCTTAATTTTGTATAAAAAGGGGAAGTAGGTGCATGAAGTAATAAACTAAGACCTCTTGCTCCGACAGATGTTTCAACATTTAAGCCTGTTAGAGAGTCAATATACATCCCAAGAATTACTTTAATAGCTGCTAATCCTGTGAAATCACCAAGTACCTTATAGGTTTTAGTATCTTTGATTTTTTCGTATTTTTCAGTGCCAATTACATCTTTGATAGTTCTTTCTTTTGTAAGAGTTTCGTAGGCATCTGAGTTAATAATTTTGTGATAAATCTGCGAATCTTTTAATTTACTCTCTATTTTCATTAAAAAATTAGATGGAATTTGTTTTTAAATCTTTCTCTTTTGTTACTATTATCTAGTTAAGAATATTACGCCCCGGGTAGGACTCGAACCTACGACCTATCGGTTAACAGCCGATCGCTCTACCAACTGAGCCACCAGGGCATTATTTTAAATAATGTAATTGATATTTAAAGTTATTCCTTTACTCTTTTAGCCCTAAATCTTCAACATGTTGGACTTGATGTTTTTCTAGAAAAGAGTATACATTTGTTTGTTTTGAGCCTTGGATAATGGATATGGCAGCGTTTTGAGCATTTTCAATATATTCTGGATTACCTATGATTCCTACTTCATTGTCTTTTAATTCAAAATAACATTTTGTTAATTTATGAAGTGTTTGTAAAGTTTTTCCTTCTTTTCCTATTATTCTTGCTCTTACACTTGCTAAGTCTTTTCTTCTTGTATATTCTTTGATATTTAATATTTCAAAAGTTAGATCTCTTTCTTTGATTTCAATGGCATAGGATATGGGGAATCCAAAATTAATAGCATCTATGACTTTTTCACCTATGTATTCGTCTGTTGCTTCTCCTTGAAGATAAACTTCTTTACCTCTATTTGTTATTTTAAGATTTAGAACTTTTTCTAACTTTTTTTTATTTCTTACAATTCTAATAATTTTGTCTGAGATTATTTTTTTCATTTTTAAAATTCAAGTTTTTCAGATTCTAGATAATTATTTTTTTTCAACCAAGCAACTTGATTTGGTCTGTATTTAAATAAAATATCTCCTTTTTCATTATCAAGTTCCCAAGGTTCTATTATTACAACATCTCCTGGTCTTAGCCATAGTCTTCTTCTTAGCCTTCCCGGAACTCTGCAGTTTCTTGTCTTACCATCTAAACAAGCTATGAACATTTTATTTCCACCAACTCTTTGCTCAACAATACCTAAAACTTCTTTTCCTCTTGGAAGTTTTACTCTTGTAATTTTAGGTTCTTCTTCACTGCTTTGTTTTTTATAGGATTTCATATTTATTGAACAGAATTTTGGTTTATAAAATTATAGAAGTACTAATGCAAAAGGAATATCTTGAATTGTTTTTATTTCCTCTTCCGAAATTATACCTGCTTTTACAGCTGTTTGGGTAGCTTCTTTCCCAATAATATTAAATGTAGCATCTTCTATTTTCATTAGTTGAATTGTTTTAAGCAGTTTTTCTTGATTTATTTCTTCTCCATCAAAGAAATTTGGTTTAACATCTAATTGAAAATCATCTTGTTCAAATTTCTTTCCAACTAAATCAGAATCACAGATAGCTATAACATCTCTATACGAATTATGAATTTTTACTTTCATCTAGTTTTGCTATAATTTAATATAAAAAAATTAAAAAATTTAAAATTAAAAAGACTTTTTAGCGCCGTCTTTGATTGCTTGTTCAGCATTATCTTTGGACATCATAGCACACATCTTAGTCTTATTACATTTTGAACAAATTCCTTTTGCCATATATCCTCCTCTGGATGTTTGACAGATTTCAGGGTTTTTCATTTCTACACCCTTCGCCTTACAAACAACACAATATCCTTTAACCATTTGTTTTTAGCCTCCTTATTTAATTGAAGTTAAAATTGATAATGAAAATTCTTTTATAAAGATGCTGATTTAGTAAAATAGATGTTTCTTAGAGGGTTTTTAGAATTAATTAGATTTTACTTCTAACCGGATGCTTTGCTCCACAAGCTAAACAATGCAAAACAGTTATTCTATCTTCTTTTAATAACTGAGTATCTGGTTTTCCACACTCTTTACATAGAACAAATTCTTTAGCATACTGTTCTATTTTTGTGTTGATTTTAGCACTGGGAACTTTCATATTAAGACTTAGTCTATCTCCTTCTCTATGTCCTGATGCTGCAAGTTCTTTTAATATGAATTTTTGAAAATGCTCTGGATTTCTTCTTAAATGTGAAGCTATTTGAGAAAAATTTGTTAAGATTGTTTTTCTTCCTTCAAATCTTCCTTCTATTTTTGGAATTTCAAACCTATCGCTGCTAATACTAACTTGTTTAACATTTTCATAAGCTTGATCTAATAGTTTTTCATAATCTGTCATGGTTTTAGAGCGAAGAAAGAGTTTATAAATGTTTTATGATTTAGATTTTTATGAATCTAAAAAATGTGGTGTTAGGTATTGCTATAATGATTTTAACTATTTTTGTAGCTGTATATGGAATTAGTCTTATTTATGAAGCCCCAGAATATACTGATTATTGTGAGGAATTTAGAACAGCTGAAGTGATTAATAATTCTGAGAGATGTGTTGAAGTTGGAGGTTCTTGGGATGGGAATATTTTGAAGCCTGCTGAAGGGACACAAGGTTATTGTGATAGAAATTTTTCTTGTAGACAAGAGTATGAAGAGGTAAGTGAAAAATATTCAAGAAATATTTTTTTAATAGCTGTTCCATTGGGAATATTGGTAATTGTTTTAGGTGCTGTACTCTTTGGATTAGAAGCTGTTGGAGCTGGTTTAATGGGTGGAGGTGTTGGAATAATATTATATGGTGTTGGAGGTTTTTGGAGGTTTGCAGATGATTGGCTTAAGTTTTCAATATCTTTACTTGGATTGATAATCTTGATTTGGTTTTCTTATAGATTTAATGGGAAAGGATTTAAGTGGCAGAAGAAGAAAAGATAGTTTTTTGTAGCTAAATTCTTATAAAGTAGATTTTTTATAAATTTTGATTGGTATTAACGGAATTGAATTAAAAAGTGTAAAATCTCTTAATAGAGATTTGAGAAAAGAAGCTTCTAATTTTGTTGGTAACAACAGAATTAGTTTGTATAACAATGTTTTATTTATTTCTTCAGGAAAAGATATATCTAAAAAAGTATTATCTGTGAAAATTAATAATAATAATCATATTAATGTGTGGGATAAAAATTATGCTTGTTTAGCAGAGAATTTGAAAAAGCATTATGAAGAAAAATTTGGGGCTTTATTTTATATTCAGAATAATTTTTAACCTAAATACTTAACTTTACCAGGTCTTGGTTCAAATATGATTCCTTCTTCTAAGAATTTTTGAACTTCTTGATCAATTATTTCTGAAGAGATTTCTTTCATTTCTGTTTTAAGTAAATCTATATATATTCCTTCATCTCCTGAATTTTTTATTGATCCTAGAATTTTATCTTTAACAGCAATTATTTGTTCTTTTGGAACTTCATTTCCCTTTGGTTTGTTTTTTTCTGTTTCCATTTTTCTAACTAATAAATAATTTGTATCTTGTGGTTTTACTATTTCAGGAGCTATGTATGTTTCATTATTGAAGTTTCTTAAAACACCTATAATCAGAACGGTGTTACCTTGAACAATATCTTTTAGTTTTTCAACATCATCTCCAAAGGATTTTAATTTTATTTGTCCTGAACCATCATCTAGAGTTAAGAAAGAGTATCTTTTTTCACCTTCACTATCATATTTATCTGTTATATTTCCAATAACATTAACTCTTACTATTTTTTTCCCATCAAGGTCTAAGTAAGAGAATTTATCATAATTCATAATTGGCTTTCCTCTTAGAATATCTCCGATTCTTAATTTAAATGCAATATGTCTTTTGAATTGATCTTGGCTAGCCATGGTAAGACACCTGCGGTTTCTTGACCGTCAACTTCCCTTTATTTAGTTTGGTTATCATTTTTAAGAAAAAAGTTTAGAGTTTTTAAGTCTTACCTACAAACCCTCTTCTAGGTTTGAAGATCTCCCCTTGAGAATTTAATTTAGTTATAGCTTCATCTATTTCTTCTTTTGATAATTTTCCTTCAAGTTCTTTTTCAACTTCTTCAACAGGAACCATTTTTCCTAATTTACTTTCCAGTTGAGTTATTGCATCTCTTACTGTAAATATTTTATTTCTATCTGAAGAGGTTATGCCTGTTGTTGCTTTATCAATATCGAATGTTTTAGATTCATAATCATAACCTACTTGCATTAAATAATATTTCATTATATCTATTGCTATTTTAGCATCTTCTTTTGCTACAACCTTACTTAGTCTAACTTTTGCAGAAGCTTCTGACATTCTGATAAGAGCTTGTAATTGTCTAGCTGAAATAGGTATTGGTCTCATAGAGCTTTCAGAAGAAACAGGCCTATTTCTTAAATCAACATAGAATTTCTTTAATTCTTGGACAGCTTCTTCACTTAGAACAGGTCTTACTCTTTGTTTTGCATAGGCAACATATTTTCTAAATAATTCTCTTGGAATTAACATTGTTTGACCTGCTTGTTGATGTTCATTTAAAACATGGCTTGCAATTCTTTCATCTTTATCCCTTTCAGGAATATCTCTTAATGTGAATATTACATCAAATCTGTTGATTAATGTTGGTGGAAGATCTATTTGTTGAGCAATAGATTGATATGGATCAAATCTTCCGAATTTAGGATTTGCAGCTGCTAGAACAGATGTTTCTGCTCTTAATGTTGCTTGAACATTTGCTTTAGAAATTGTAATTGTTTGTTGTTCCATTGCCTCATGCATAGAAGATCTGTCATTTGGATCCATTTTTTCCAATTCATCTATACATACTAATCCCTTGTTTGCTAAAACCATTGCACCTGCTTCTAAGCTCCATCCTCTTAGATATTCATCTCTTACAACTGTTGCTGTCAATCCTGCCCCACTTGCGCTTTTACCTACAACATATCTTCCTTTTGGAGATATTTTAGCCATAAAGTCTAATGTTACTGATTTTGCTACTCCTGGATCTCCTATTAGTAATATGTGCATATCTCCTCTAGATTTTTGACCATCTGCGTGAACTTTTTTAACCCCACTAAATAACTGTAATACTAGTGATTTTTTTATTTCTTGATAACCCCATACACTTGGAGTTATACTTGTTGCTAATTTTTCAAATATTTTAGGATCTTTTGAAAGCTCTAAAATTTGAGTTTCATCTTCATCACTTATATCTAATTCTTCAAAAGTTTCTTCTAAAGGTATTATATTGTTTGCTTCTACAGCTAATTCAAATCTTGTGGATAAACCTCCTGAATGCAATGGAACTGGAACTTCTTTTAAAACTCCAATAATTTTGATTCTACTTCCAGGAGTTGTTTTTTCTTCCATTTTAGGTTCAACCAAATCTTCTTTAACAAAAATGTTTATTCTTTTTGGTTGTTCTCCCCCTGTTAAAGATTCTGGTCCTTCTTCGGTTACAAGTCTTTGAGTATCTACCATATCTTTACTTATTAATTTAAAACCTCCTCTTCTACCGCAAGAACATCTTGAAGGTTCTCTGAATTTTTTTTCCATTTGTAGTACTGAGATGATTGTCCCACAACTAGGACATTCAAATTTAGCATTTACAACTTGGGGTCTTACATCTGAAGCTTGTCTAATAATTCCTTCTATTACTATTAATTCATCTAAGTGTTTTGATCTAATATTTCTAACTTGGATTTCTTGAGATTTTGGAAGATGTGTTAATCTAACTCTAACATTGTTTACAAGTCCTGATTCTTCTATAGCTATTTCAATTAATCTTAATGTATCTTCTGGATGTGAAAGGATTTCATCTGCTAATTTATTAGAAAATTCAGATAAGTCCATAAAATTCACATAAATTACATTACTTCCTTTTCTTAAAGATTCTCCAACTTCTTTTTTATAAGATTCAAAGAAATTTTTTGCTTCAATGATTAATTCTTCGTTTTTTGATTTTTTCTGTGGTTCTTCTTCTACCATGATTAAATCAGAGATAAAGTGTTTTTATAGATTTATATTCATTATTGAATATAATTGAGTAGTATTTCTAGAAAGGAGTTATTTCTTAGCTATTTTCCAAAGATAATTAAAATAATTTCTATAAGTGTCAGCTATTTCTTTATTTTTTATCATAATTAGTAATGGTTTATTTTTTAAAAAATGGATTGATACATAGTCCCCTGTAATGATTGTTGTAGCCTCACTTTCAATATCTAAATATCTAAATTTCTGATTTTTAAATTTAGTCATAGGGTGATTTTTATGTTTTGGATGTGCTATACTTCTGCTTGTAAATCCTTCTTTATCTAATTTTTTTGCAATTGGAGCAAATTCATAAATTTGATCATATGCTCTTCCTGTTGCTCCAAAAGAACAATATTCTTTATTTTTTTGTATTCCTCTTAAAATTGTTCTAAATCCATCCCCCCCTTCATAAATTTTCACTTCATAATCTGAATCTTTTTTCTCTTTTATTTTAGATAACCCTTTTATTAAATCTTTTATAAAAATTCTTTTTTTTCTTAATGGATTTAAAAGATTTTCAGGGGGTTCTGCTCTGAAAATCTTTTTATTTTCTCTTTTTATATAATTTATAAGTCCTTTTTCTATTAAATTATTAATTACTCCATATGTTAGAGTTCTATCCATTCCTAATTTTTTTGATAATTCATTTGCAGAAAGTTCTCCTTGTTTTAACAATTCTAAATATACTTTTGCTTCATTTCTTGGAAGTCCTGCTTTTTGTAAATTTTCTATATTAGCTAACATTTTGTTGTTATAAGATATAACAACTTATATTTAAAAAGGTTTTGAAGGACTTTTTATTATGAATACAGCATTATTAATTTTAATAGGGTATTTATTGCTGACATTTGGTATAGCTATATTTTTTTCTAGACAGGACTCTATTGAAGAATATTTTTTGAATAAGAAAAAAACTGGTTTATGGATGATGACCTTTTCTAATGTTGCTAGTTTGGTTGGAGCTGGGGCTGTTGTAAGTGTTGTTGCTGAAGGATATAATAGTGGAATTTCATATGGAATTATACTTCCACTTGGATTTATTTTTGGAGCAATTCTTTTAGCAATTTTTGGATATAAGATTAAAGAGTTTAGTGCAAAACATGATATTTATACCATTGTTGAGTTTTTTGAAAAGAGATTTGATCGTAAGAATAAAATATTAGTAGGATTTTTACAAATTATTCTTTTGCTTTTTTGGATAGGTATACAAGCTGTTGCCTTTGCCTCTTTAGCAAGTGTGTTAATTGGATTTGATTATATTTTTGCTTTAATTCTAGCATCTGTAATTACAATTTTGTATACTGCTATTGGTGGTTTAAAAGTAGATATCATTTCTGATTTTATTCAGTTTTGGATAATATTTATTATGTTTATAGTTATTTTTGTTATTGGTTTAGGAAATGTTGGTGGTTTTGAAAATTTATTTAGTAGTTTGCCCCAAGGACATTTAGATGTGTTTTCTTTTGGAGGAATAGGGTTTTTTATTAGTGCTACTTTGTTTTCTGGATTTTTATTTATTGCAGGAACTCAGAATTGGCAAAGGATAATTTCTGCTAAAAATAAAGAAGTAGCTAGAAAATCATTTTTATTATCTATTCCTTTTTTGATTATTATTAGTATTTTTACACTTTTTATGGGGTTGTTTTCTTCTGTTCTTTTAGAAGGAATAAATAAAAATACAGCTATTTTTTCTTTAATGCAAAATATTTTACCCACAGCTCTTTATGGGATTGGTTTGGCATCTATTTTAGCTGTTATCATGTCTTCTATTGATAGTTTACTTATTGGGGGTTCAACTATTATTTCTAGAGAAATTTTTAAGAAACGTTATGTAGGAGATAAAGAGAAGCTTTTATTTGCAAGACTTTTAACAGGAATTTTTGGGGTTGTTGGTTTTTTAGTTGCACTTATTTTTCCAGACATTGTTAATTTAAGCATTTTGCAAGGAACTATGGCGCTTATTTTTCCAGCAGCTATAATTGCAGGACTTTATTCAAAAAGAGTTTCTTCAAACGCTTCTTTTTATTCAATTTTAATTCCCTTTGTTTTACTTGTAATTTTATTCCCAATATTAGAAAAACAGACTCTTATGGTAACAACACCTTTTTCAATATTAATAGTAATATTTTATGATAAAATTTTTAAGAGAAAATAAATTTATTTCTTATAATTCTTTAAAGCTTGCTTAACATTCTTTAAAACTTGAATCATACTGTAATCAAGTTGTTTTCTGTTCTTTGTTCCTGTGCATACAAGTTTCCCATTACTAAATAAAAGGAAAGTTGCATTTGGTTCGATAAGTTTGTATACTAATCCTGGAAATTGTTCTGGTTCGTATTCTGTGTTTTCCATTTCTAGAGCAAGGAAATTTAGATTAAGTTTAAGGTCAATTGATCCTGAAGCAACAATATTTTGAACAGTAATTTTTGGTTTTATTGTTATCTTAACATTTATTTTTTTTAATTGTTTTATAACAGCTTGAATAACATCTCTTACTTGACCTACTGATTTTGTTCCTGTACAAACAAGGTTTCCGGATGAGAAAACTAGAACAGCTGATTTTGGTTCTTTAATTCTTAAAACTAATCCTGGAAATGTTTCTGGATTATATTCTGTATTAGGTTGTGTTCTTGCTAATTTTGTTAAAGGAACAGGTTTTTCTAGAGAAGTGGTTGCAACAATATTCTGAATTTTATATGTACCTTTTTTCTTTACAGGCTTTCTTTTGGCTGCAGGTTTTTTCTTTACGACCATTTTATATTTTTTTAAGAAAAAAGGTCTTTATAAAGGTATTTAAATGTCACGACGGAATGCAGAAAAATGTTTATAAAGAAGTATTAGATATATTGATATGAAAAAACGATGTGCTTGGCCTAGTGAAGATGAACTTATGATTAAATATCATGATAAAGAGTGGGGCACTGTTCAGCATAATGATAAAATTTTGTTTGAATTTTTTATTCTTGATACTTTTCAAGCTGGTTTAAGTTGGAGAACTATTCTTTATAAGAGAGAAAATTTTAGAAAAGCGTTTGATAATTTTAATATAAATAAGATTGCAAAATATGGAAAGAGAGATTTTAATCGACTTATGAAAAATGCAGGAATTATTAGAAATAAAGCAAAAATAAATGCTGCTATCCATAATTCTCAATTAATTTTAGGATTGAAAAAAGAATTTGGAAGTTTTAGTAAGTATTTGTGGAAGTTTTCAAAGAATAAGGTTGTGAAAAATAAACGTAGAAGAATGAAAGATATTGTTACAACATCTCCTTTATCAGATGCAATTAGTAAAGATATGAAAGAAAGAGGATTTAAGTTTGTAGGTTCAACAACAATTTATGCATTTATACAGAGTATGGGAATTGTTAATGATCATGTGGTAGATTGTTTTAGATATAATAAACTTGGTTAATAGAAATATTTAAATACTACTTAGTATTACTTAATATCACAATGGAAAGTGTGAGTTTAAAACTTGAAACTAGTTTTTTATTAGCTATTAAAAAAGTTATGAAGAGACATAATTATATGACTAAAGCAGAATTTATTAGAGAATCTCTTAGAGATAAAATTCAGATGTTAGAAGAAAGAGAAATTCTTAATGATAAAAATGTTATGGCACAAATAAGAGCTAGTGAGAGAAATATTAAGAAAGGTAAAATTAAAGAATTTAAATATTAATATATTTTATGAGTTCCTATAGCTTCTATTATTATGGTTTTGTTTTCATTACTAATTTTATATATTGCTCGTATGTTTGAACCTAACCAACAAGCCCATTTTCCTTTTAGTTTTCCATGCAAAGGATGTGCTCCAAGAGATTTTTTAGGATTTTCTTTTAATTTATTCAATTTATTTTTGATTTCAGACTTAAGTGAAATATATTTTTTTAATAATTTTTCTGTTTTTGAATTTGCTATGAAAAGTTTATACATTTTCAATCATCCATATTTCCAGTTTCTTTTCTGATGTTTTAAATCATCTTTGATTTCTTCTAAACTTGTTATTTCTGAAAGAGGTTTATCATTTCTTAGAGCTGTGAATCTAGGGAATCTTAAAGCATATCCTGATGGATAATTTGGTGAACGTTGGATTTCTTGATATGTCACAGAGATTATAATTTTTGGTTTAATCTTAACTGTTAAACCTTTTTCACTTATTATATAGGGAGTGACTTTTTTTGTTAATTCTTCAAAAGACATACCTTGTTCTTTTTTTTCTTTTATTCCTGAACCCATTTTTCCTATTGCAAGATATTCTCCTTTTTTTCCTCTACATGCAAGGATGAAACTTGAAAGCCATTTTGACCTCTTACCTTTTCCATGTTCAGCTCCAACAATTACAAGATCTAAGTCTTTTACTTCAGGTTTTATTTTCATCATATGCCCTACTCTTCTTCCTGGTTGATACATGGCATCTTGATTTTTCATCATAATTCCCTCTTGATTATCTTTGAGAGATTTTTTATAGAATTCTTTTACTTTTTTTTCATTACTTGAAATTATTTGTTTGGCACGAATTATTTTATAAGGATGATTTTTTACAATTTGTTTAATTAATTTTGTTCTTTTTTTGAAAGGTTCATTTAGAAGAGATTTTCCATTGTAATATAGAACATCAAAAACATTTACTTCAACAGGAAGTTTATTTTGAATTTCTTTAATATTATATTTTCTTCTAATTCTTTGACTTATTTCTTGGAAGTCTGTGTATTTTTTAGTTTTCTTGTTAAAACCTACAGCTTCTGAATCTAAAATAAAAGATTCACCTTTAACATATTTTAGAATATAATCAACAACTTCTGGAAATTGCTTTGTTACATTTTCTAAGCTTCTTGTGAATAAAATAACTTTGTCTCCTTTTTTATGAATAATCATTCTAAAGCCGTCGTATTTATATTCTATTATGCAAGGTGTTCCAAGTGCTTTGAAACCTTCTTTTATATTTGCAACTTTTTGAGCAAGCATCGCCTTAATAGGTTTACCTACTTGAAGTTGTAGTTTTTTTAATTCTTTTAATTTACCTGTTTGAGCTAAATTGAAAACAGCTACTAAGTCATTTGATCTGTCTATTGCCTCTTGAATTTTGATTGAAATTTCTTTATCTTTTTTAAAGAAGGCAATTGCTAAACTTTCTCTTATAGTACTTTCTTGAATACCTATTCTTAAATCCCCTATAAGGGTTCTTGTTAAGTATAATGCTTCAATTGGAGAAGCAGATGTTAGAAGTTCTGTTATTAGTGAGAGTTTTTTACTAACTGTTCCTTTACCTTCAAGTTCTGGAAGTTTTCTTAAGTTTAATAGAACTTTTTCTGTTGTAAGAGTTTTTGATTGAAGTGTTCTTTGAGTTTTATTTTTTGTAAGTATTTCTGCAACTTTCCCAATATCTCCTATTTTTTTCCATTGTTTGGTAACTTCTTTTAATTCTGTGCCTGTTGCTTTTGCAATAGCTTTGAGTGCAAGTTGATTACTAATTCCTATTCTTCTTTCATCATATTCAGGATAAATATCTCCTAGAAGAAGATACATGATTTCTATATCTTTTGTTTTAATTTTTTTAAGAAATTTTGAAAGAATTTCTATTTTTTCAAGACGTTTGGTTGTGCTTGAAGCTTCATTGTATAATTCTGCTAATATTTTATATTTCATTTTTTAGATTTGCGACTATGCTCATTTATTTTAATTAATCCATAGATTGAAGAGATGATAAAAACAGCTTGAAGAATTATAAATATTTTATCTTGAATATAGATGCTGTAAATTTCTAAACATATTCCTCCTAGAATTAATAAAGGGTAAGTATATTTTCTACTTATTTTTCTTTTACCAGAAATTAGAAGTGTTCCAGAAATAATACATATTAACCCTATTATTGCAATCATATAAAATAAATTTATCACCATTCTTTAAATAAGAAAGAAGTGTTTTTAAAATTAGGGTTTAGAAAAATTAATATTCTTCTTTTTTAAGTTCATAATAAGATTGAGCGTGATCACAAGAAGGGCATTCTTTTGGAGGTTCTTTACCAAAATAAGCATATCCACATTCTCTACAAACCCACCATTTTTCTTCTGTTCTTTTGAAAAATGTTTTGTTTTTTATATGTTCTAATAATTTAAGGTATCTTTCTTCGTGGTTTTTTTCAGCTATTGCAATGGATCTTAATCTTTTTGCAATTTCAGGCAAGTTTTCTTTTTCAGCTATGTCTGCAAAATTAGGATACATTGTAGAGTGTTCATAGTTTTCACCTTCTGCAGCTTCCTGAAGGTTTTTTTCAGTTGTTTCATATATTGTGGGTGCTGTTGTCTCTACAATTATTTTATCATTATTTCCTAATTCTTTTTTTAATTCCTGAATATGTTCGAATAATCTTTTTGCATGAACTTTTTCTTGATCAGCTGTTAGTAGAAATATTTCGCCAATTTGTTCATAACCTTCTTTTTTAGCAATCTTAGCATAGAATGTATATCTGTTTCTCGCTTGGCTTTCACCAATAAATGCTTTGGTCAAATTTTTCAATGTTTCCTTCATTATCTAAATAAGAAAGAAGTGTTTTTAAAATTAAGGATTATTTCCCTCTTCTTTTACCAGCTCTTACAGAAGGTCTTGTTTTAGAAGTTGGATTCTTGTTTCTTAATCCTCTAGATTTCTTTCCTGCGCTTGTTAAACCCCTCATAGGTCTTTTTGTGTGTGTTGTTTTTGAGATCCAATTTAAAGTTTTATCATTTTTTATTTCAGGTCTTTTTGGATCTACACAAATTACTTCATAGAATGCATTAATCCCATCTTTACCAATTAAATATGAATTGAGAACTTCAAGATTAGTATATTTTTTTGCAACTCTTTGTTCAGCTATCCATCTATAACTCATTCCTAGATTTTTTCTGGTGTGTAATCTCTTACTTCTTCTACCTTTATTAGGTCTAGGTCTTTTATGACCTCCCCTCTTAATTCTTATTCTGATTATAACAAATCCTTTCTTAGCCTTATAACCTAAGCTTCTTGCTCTGTCTAGTCTAAGTGGTTTATCAACTTTAGTTAATACATTTGATTTTCTCCACTCAACCATTCTTTCTCTCAAGGTTTTTTTATCTGGTTTTTTCCAGGCTTGCTTGATGAAGTTATAAAATCCTTTTACCATAAGTATTTGATAGAATTTCGGTTTAAAAAGGTTAGTGTATGGGATTAATAATCTTTATAAATACCATAAGTGTGGTTTTCTTAGGAGCCTGTAGCTCAGCCTGGTTAGAGCACTACTCTGATAAGGTAGGGGTCCACGGTTCAAATCCGTGCAGGCTCACTTTTTTTAATTTTTAGCTTCTAGTTCAAGAGTTAGTTTTTCTTTTGAGAAATTGAAATCTATTATTGGTAGATTAATTGAAATTCTTTTTAGAAATATTTTTGTTTTTGCTAAGGCTTTTATTTCAATACTATTTTCAAGTTTTGTTATTGAAATGTCTTTTATTGATTTTACTTCTGGAAGATTGATTTCATAGATTATTTTGTCAGTCATTCTTCTTATATTTGTGGAAGGTTCTTCTTTTGGTAGGTTCTTTTTTCCTTTAAAATCTTTTTTTGGAAGTTTGCTATTTGGAATTGATTTAAGGTGTTTTTTTATAGGCTGTTTTTTTTGAACAGCTTGCTGATTGTTTAATTTTATTTCCTTACCATTTAACATTATTCTAATATTAGGTTGATTTTTTAAAGGTTTTTGTGACATTTCTTTATTCATTTCTTTTTCAAGCATTCCCATAACATTTCCAATCATTTTGTTTAATATCTTTCCATTTAAATTTCCTATAAACGGATTTCCAAATTGATTCGGTTTATTTTGAGCATCATTTTTACCAAGCATCCCAAAATCATCGTTAGAACTATTTAGGTCTTGTTTACAATAAGGACAATAATTATATTGTTTACTTATTTTTTCTTTACATCTTGGACATTTTTTTTTGAACATTGTTGTATTAGTTATAAAATTTTATTTAAATATTTTTCTACTTGTGAATAAAGAGATAATCTTTGAAATGTTTTATTTGATGGTATTCATCAATTAAAGTAGCTTTTCCCTCTTTTATTATTAGATCTTCAAAAGATTGCATTCCTTTTAATTTTTTGGTTTTTCTTATTTCTTTTAATTTTGGTATCCATAGAAATACAGCAATCATTCTTGTTATGGAGCTTAAGAAGAATATGAAAATTAAAGGTTTTGTCCAACTTATGGCAAGGTATTTAATTAAAATAGCACTTATTATTGAACCTACAAAAACACCTATTCCATAAAGCATGTTATGGTAGGATACTGCTAATCCTCTTTTTTTATTTTTTACATTATCATATATGAAGTTTGATTCTGCTAAAGTAAATCCTGCCCATGTAATTCCCCCTATTGCTGATGGAATTAAAATTAAATATATTGGAGAGGGATGTAATATCCAAAGAATTGGAAGTACTGGAAGTATAAGTGTGGTTACCATAAGGGTTTGATAGTTACCATATTTATCTGTAAATTTACCCCATAGTTCTAAGAAAAATAAAGAAAAAATAGCTCCTGATAAAATTATTGCTGTATAGAGAGTGTAACTAAATTCTAATTCTCTAAGAAGATATATTGAAATAAGAGGTATTGAGATGTAACCTGTTAATGTGAAAAACAATCTGAAGATTGAAAACTTTCCAAAATTTGTTTTTGGAGCTTCTTTGAGAAAATCCCAGAATGAGAAATAATCTGCTCTTTTTACTTTTATTTTTGGCTCGTACTGCTGTTTAAAACTTTTCATTCTAAAAATTTCTGCAATTAGAGCTAAACTAAATAGTATGATAAATCCTAACATAATTAAATTTTTATATTTGAAATAATCTAAAAACATTCCTGCAACAATTGTGATAACTACTCCAGTCATTCCTAGAAGAAGATTTCTTTTTGCAAAATATTTTCCTCTTTTATTTTTATTTACAATATCTCCCATCCACGAAAACCAAGCAGGATGTCCAAAATTATTAAAAATTACATATAATCCAAAAAAGAATAAAAGAAAGAAAGGAAGCAGGTTAAGAAATAATCCTTTTGCAAACAAAATTGCTATTATTATAAATGGGATCCACATTAGAGTTTCGAAAGAAATAGCTTTGAGTAATATGTTTTTCCTTGGATATTTACCAATTAATTTAGAACCTTTTAATTGGCTTGCAGGTCCTAGTAATCCTGAGAAAGCACTAAACATAGCTACCATTGGATTGCTTGTATTAATTGCAATTGCAAAAGGAGATAAAAATTGATTTCCTAGAGAAAATTTTGTTCTTGCAAAGATTCCTTCTTTAATAGAATATTTTCTTGCTTGTTTTTTTAATCTCTGTATTCCGTCTTTTTCCAATTCTTTTTTCACCATCTTACTATATAGATATAAAATATGTTTTAAAAATTATACTATGGTTAAATTTTTATAGGCTTTTGTTTTTGAAGAAATATGAAGAAGAAATTTTATGTAACAACTGCAATAGATTATGTTAATGCAAGACCCCATATAGGCCACGCATTTGAAAAAGTTCTAGCAGATGCTCTTGTTAGATATAGGAGGCAAAAGGGAGATGATGTGTTCTTTTTAACAGGTGTTGATGAAAATGCTCAAAAAAATGTACAAGCTGCTGAAGAACAAGGAATTAATGTTAAGCAATTTATAGATACAAATACTGGATTTTTTATTGAATTAGTGAAAAAATTAAATATTAGTCATGATGAATTTGTGAGAACAAGTGAAAAAGAACATGCTAAGATTGTTCATAAAATTTTAAAGAAGATTATTAAAAAAGGAGATATTTACAAGGGAAATTATGAAGGATATTATTGTGCAGGCTGTGAAGCGTATATAACTGAAAAGGATCTTGTTGATGGAAAATGTCCTGAACATAATAAAGCACCTGAACATAGAAAAGAAGAAGCTTATTTTTTTAAATTAAGTAAATATCAAAATAAATTGATTAAATTTGTAGAAGGTTATATTATTCCTGTTGAAAAAAAGAATGAAATTCTTTCTAGAATCAAAGGTGGTTTGAATGATGTTTGTATAAGTAGAAAAGGTGCAAAATGGGGTGTTGATTTCCCAGATGATAAAAATTTTAAGATTTGGGTATGGGTAGATGCTTTGATTAATTATATTTCAGGTGCAGAAGATAAATGGCCTGCAGATGTCCATATAATTGGAAAAGGAATTAATTGGTTTCATTCTGTAATTTGGCCTGCATTATTAATGTCTGCAGAATATGATTTACCTAAAACACTTTTGGTTCATGGTTATTTGAATATTAGAGGAAAGAAAATGTCTAAATCATTGGGAAATGTAATAGATCCTATTGAACTTATTGATAAATATGGTGTGGATGCTGTTAGATATTCATTATTGAGATGTTCTGTTTTTGATGATTCTGATTATTCTGAAGAAATTTTAATTGAAAGATATAATAATGAGTTGGCAAATAAATTAGGAAATTTAGTTTCAAGGATTTCTGGTTTGATTGAGAAGAAAGGTATTGAAAAATGCGATGTTAAATTGTTGAAAAAGTTAGATGAGAAGAAAATTGAGAAATATTTCGAAACCTATGAATTTGATAAGGCTTTAAATGAAATATTTAGATTTATAGATGAGTGTAATACTCATGTGCAGAATAAGAAACCTTGGGAAACAGGAGATAAAAAAGTTTTATATGAACTGAAAGAATCTATTTTAAAAATATCTGAATTACTTTTACCTTTTATTCCTGAAAGTGCTGAGAAGATTAATAAACAATTTAGTACTAAGAATATTAAGAAGGAAGAAATTTTGTTTAAGAAGATAGAGGTTAAAAAATGACAGAAGGAGTTGTTGAATTTGGAGATTGGGAAAAGCTGGATTTAAGAGTTGGTGAAATTGTTGAAGTAAATGAGATTGAGGGTGCTGATAAACTTTATAAATTAACAATAGATATTGGAGAAGAAGAGAAAAAAACAGTTTGTTCTGGTTTAAAACCATATTATTCTAAAGAAGATTTACAAAATAAGAGGGTTATTTTATTTGTTAATTTAAAACCTAGAAAATTAATGGGTATTGAAAGTCAAGGAATGGTGTTAGCTGCAGGCAATGTAGATCATTCTGAGGTGAAATTGTTACAACCTGAGGGGGATATTAAGGTTGGTGCGAGGATTAGTTAACTAGATAGTAGATTATATCTGTTAGAAAATATATATTGAGAAGTATAGTATAAAATATATATGTTGTGTTATATCTTTTAAAGAATATACTTAAGTCATTAATCCTAATTTCTTAAGAATCTTATGAATCATTTTTTCTTTATCTTTATTTGAATCATATTCTACATCTAATAGATTTGAGGCGATTTCTTTGTATGCTCTTGCAGAATTACTTTTTGGATGTGTGTGGACAACAGCATCTTTTAAGTTTAAAGATTCTTGAATAGAAATATCATCTGGTACCATTCCTAGTATTGGTGATTCAAGCATTTCCTTTACAGTTTCTGCTTGCATTTCAGAATTATTTTTTCTAACCTTTGTGATTATTATTCCTTTGATGGGTTTGTTCATTTCTTCTGCTATTTTGATTGTTTTTAGAGCATCTGTAATTGCAGGCATTTCAGGATTTGTAACAACTATTAGTTCATCAGCCATTTTGAGAGCTTCTTTTGCCTCTTCACCTAATCCTGCTGCACTATCTACAATAACCCATTTTGCAATATTTTGAAAATCTTGTTTGTAATTCTTTAATTTTTTAAAATTTATTTTTTTTAATTCTTTAATAGAAATGGAGGCAGGAATTATTTTTAATCCAGAATTATGTTCATAGACTGCTTCAAATACTTCTGCTTTTTCTTGTAAAACATGATTTAGACTTACAGGTACTTCTGGAGAATTTAAATGAATTCCAATATTAGGGGTACCCAAATTAGCATCAATAACCAACGCATCTTCACCAAAATAGTTTATAGCTGCACCTAAATTTATAGCAGTGGTAGTTTTTCCAACACCACCTTTTCCAGAAGTTATAACAATTAATTTCTTCATTTTTTTAATCTTTTTTATTTTGATAGAAGAAATTGCTTAAATGTACTTATAAATTTTTCTAATAGCTCGGCATAGATTTTTAATTGTTCTAAATTAACATTTATTTCTTTTCCTTGATAAAATATTTTTAAATTTACATTTTTTCTAAATTCTCCAATTCTTTCTGTTCTTAATTCTCTAATTTTTCTAAACATTTCATACATTTTGATCACTTCTAAGAAATCTTTATCTTTTTTGAATAATTTTTTAATTATTTCTATTTTTCCTAAAGGATTTGTTGGAATTGATTTAATCTTTTTTTTCTTTTTAGCATGAATTAAAATGTGATCAAGTACTTTATCAATTAATTTTCTCCATCTTATAAGAAGATTTTGAATTACATCACAAGTTTTAGTGTATTTCAAACTAACATAAAGTAAGTGGTCTGCGCTAATTTTTTCTTGTATTATTTCTTCCATGTGTAAACTCTTTGTCAACCCTTTTTTTAGAAGTATAGTTTACTACGTTGAAGGGGTTTTTATATGTTTCTTAAAATTTGAGTAATGATTAAGAACTTAATTCAAGAATTGTTTCTGCAAGATCTCCTGTCTTTTCAAGAATTTCTTTTGCATGAGCTTCAGATGCACCTGTTTTTTCAACAACTGTTTTTATATCTTCTTCAGATATTGAAGGTGCTGAAGATTCTTCTCTAGTTTCTCCAGATATTTGGAAACTTTCTTGTCCTTGCATATTTACTTTTACTACAGAAGGATTTTCAATAATTATATTTGCTCCATCTATTTTTTCTATTATAACTCTAGAAGCATTGATTTCGTCTTGAGACATACCCATCTGTTTCATCATAGCTTGCATTTTTTTTGGACTTAATCCACCAATCATATTGCGTAAAAGAACCCAAGAAATACTCTAAATGCAATTAGTAAAATAACAAATGCAATTACATGTGTGGGTTTTAAATTTAATTTGCTTGCATATTCATCACTAAATCTTGTTAATCCCCCAAATCCAGAGGGCATTGATACTCCTGTGTTTTTTGCCATGAATATATAGATTGGAATAGTTTTTAAAAGTTATTATCATTGGAATATTTATGGCTAATAAATATGATTCAAAAGTTGTTGAAGATAAATGGAAAAAATTCTGGGATAAAGAGAAGATTTACAAATTAGACTCTAAATCTAAAAAGCAAGCTTATTCTATAGATACTCCTCCTCCAACTGTTTCTGGAGAAATGCATATAGGTCATTCTCTTTCATATTCTCAACAAGATTTTATAGCTAGATTTAGAAGAATGTTTGATGGAAGTGTTTTTTACCCTTTTGGAACAGATGATAATGGATTACCTACAGAAAGATTGGTTGAAAGATTAAAAAAAGTTAAGAGTGTGGATATGTCTAGAAGTGATTTCATTAAACTTTGCTTAAAAACTTTAAAAGAAATAACACCTGATTTTATACAAGATTGGAAGGATTTAGGAGTTTCTTGTGATTATGATGTTATTTATTCTACAATAGATAGGAATTCTCAAAAAATATCTCAAAAATCTTTTATTGATTTATATAAATCTAAAGAAATTTATAGAAAAAAGTTTCCAACAATTTGGTGTCCTGAATGTCAAACATCTATTGCTCAGGCAGAATTAGAAGATAAAGAATTTGGAAGTGTTTTTTCAACTGTTAAATTTAATTCAGATGGAAAAGATTTACTTATAGCTACTACCAGACCTGAATTGATTCCTGCATGTGTTGCTGTTTTTGTGAATCCTGAAGATAAGAAAAATAAAAAATTTATTGGAAAAAAGGCAAAAGTTCCATTATTTGATTTTGAAGTTCCAATTATTGCTGATAAATCTGCTGAACTAGGAAAAGGGACTGGTTTGTTAATGGTTTGTAGTTATGGAGATAAATTTGATGTGGATGCAATTAATAGATATAAGTTAGATCCAAGAATTGTTTTTAATAAAAATGGAACTTTAAATATTGAGAAGTATAAAGGAATGAAAATAAAAGATGCAAGGAAAAAAATATTAAAAGATTTAGATGAAGAAAAATTAATTGTAGAACAAAAACAAATAAAACATAGTGTTAATGTTCATGATAAGTGTGGAACTGAAATAGAATTTCTTCCAACAGAACAATGGTTTATCAAAGTTTTAGATAAGAAGAAAAAATTAATTGCTCAAGGAAAAAAAATTGAATGGTATCCTAAATATATGTATAAAAGATATGAAAATTGGGTGAATGGGTTAGATTGGGATTGGAGTATTTCTAGGAATAGGCATTTTGGTATTCCTATGCCTGTGTGGTATTGTGAGAAATGTGAAGAAGTTATTTTACCAGATGAAAAAGAATTACCTGTTGATCCTATAGAAGATAATAAAAAATGTTCTAAATGTAAGAAGGAAGCTATTCCAGAAAAAATGGTTTTAGATACCTGGGCAACTTCCTCTTTAACACCTCAATTAGCTTCATCTTTGATAGATGATAAAATTGTTATTCCTTATTCTTTAAGACCTCAAGCACATGATATAATTAGAACTTGGGCATTTTATACTATTACTCAATCTTTTTTACATGAAAATAAAACCCCTTGGAAAAATATTGTTATTTCTGGTTTTGGTACTTTGAAAGGAAAGAAAATGTCAAAATCTAAAGGAATTGGAATTGATCCTAAAACAGTTATGAAGGAATATGGTGCAGATGCTTTAAGATTTTGGGCAGCTAGTGCAAAGTTAGGCGAAGATTTAAATTATCAAGAAAAAGATTTAGTAACTGGAAAAAAGTTTGTTAATAAATTATTAAATGCTTCAAAATTTGTTTTTATGAATTTAGAAGATTATGATGGAAAGAAACCAGCAAAATTAGAAAAGTTAGATGAATTATTTTTAAAAGAATTAAATAAAGTTATTTTAAATACTTCTAATATGTTTGAAAATTATGCATATTCTAGAGCTAAATTTAATACAGAGGAATTTTTCTGGAAAGATTTTGCAGATAATTATATAGAACTTGTTAAGAAAAGAGTTTATCAAGGAAAAGGAAATGAAAGATTGTCAGCACAATATACTTTATACACTTCTTTGTTAGCTATTGTTAAAATGATTGCTCCTATAACTCCTTTTGTTACAGAAGAAATATATCAAACTTATTTTAAAAAATATGAAAAAGATAAAAGTATTCATATTTCTGAATTTCCTAAAGGGGAAAAATTAAAAGAATCAAAAGATTGGGAATTTACTACTAATTTGCTTTCTAAGATAAGACAAGAAAAAACAAAATCTAAAAAAGCTATGAATGCTGAATGTATTATTACTTTAGATAAAAAAGATTTTGAAAATGCAAATAATCTTATGAAAGATTTTAAAAATGTTACAAATGCAAAAGAAATAAAAGAAGGTAAATTTAAAGTGGAGTTTGTGGATTAAAATGAAAGTTTCAAAACAAGAATTAAAAGAACTTATTGAAGAACTTGAGAAACATAGAGGGCGGCAGACAGAATTGATTAGTGTGTATGTTCCTGCAGGATATGATTCAAATACTGTTCAGAAACAGTTAGAAGCTGAAAAATCAACTGCTAAGAATATTAAGTCAACAGCTACTAGAAAAAATGTTAGTGATGCTCTTGATAAACTTGTGAGGCATTTAAAAGGTCTTAAGAAAACACCTGTAAATGGTCTGGCTTTATTTTGTGGAAATGTTTCTAAATCAGAAGGTCAAAGTGATTTACAGTTATGGGAAATTGAACCTCCGATGCCTTTGAAAAATAGACTATATAGATGTGATAAGGAATTTGTTTTAGATTCTCTTCATACTATGTTGGAAGTTGACAAAGTTTTTGCCTTACTTGTAATGGATAGGAAAGAAGCTACAATTGGTTTATTAGAAGGAAAGAGAATTGAATTATTACATAAATTAACTTCAGGAATTCCTGGAAAAGTTAAAGCTGGTGGGCAAAGTGCTCAAAGATTTCATAGAATAACAGAAGGATTAACAAAAGAATTTTATAAAAGAATTTCAGATCAAATGAAAAAAATATTTTTTGATGTGAAAAAATTAAAAGGAATATTGATTGGAGGGCCTATTCCTACTAAAGATGAGTTTATTGATGGAGAATATTTAGTAACTCAATTAAGAGAAAAAATTATTGGTAAGGTCGATTTAGGAGATTCTTCTGAATCTGGTTTAAAAGAACTTGTCTCAAAATCTCAAGATATTTTAGCTGAACAAGATATTATTAAAGAACAAAATGCATTAAAATTATTATTCGAAACTCTTGGGAAAAAACCTGGTTTAGCTTTATTAAATGAAGAAGATAATAGAACAGCTTTAGAAAGAGGGGCTGTGGATAAATTATATTTATCTATTAAACTTTCAAGATCTCTAATAAAAGACCTAACAATTTTAGCAAATAATATTGGCTCTGAAATTATTATGGTTTCTATGGATACTGAGGAAGGAAAGCAATTTTTTAATATGAGTGGAATAGGTTCTATATTGAGATTTAGTATTAAATAAAATGACAATATCTGGTAAAACACTTAACGAATTAGATGTTGAAAAAGAAAAAAAAGATATTAATACTTTGGAAGCTGTTTTTTTTATCTCAGGTAGGTTTTTATCTATGCAAGATTTGATTTCTCTTTCAGATTTAAAATCAGTACATATAGAATCTTTGATTCAGAAATTAAAGAAAAAATATTCTAAGATGGATAATGCTCTTGAAATTGTTGAGAAAAATGGATTATGGAAAATGGATGTTAAGAGAGAATATTCCCATATTGTTAATAAATTAGCATCTGGAAATGTTGAATTTACAAAGGCTGAGCAAGAAACTTTAGCTATAATAGCATATAAACAACCTATGAAACAATCTGTTTTAATTAAGATTAGAGGAAATAAAGCTTATGATAATATTAAAAAGTTCGCAGATTTAAATTTGATTAGGAAAAAGAAAATGGGACATACTTATGAATTGACTTTAAGTGATGAGTTTTATGATTATTTTAATATAAATAAATCAGATAATCCTTTGAAGAGTTTAGAGGAGAAAGAAAAATGAGTTGGTTAATTTGGTTATATACTGTTATTTTCTTTTTTGGGATATATTTTATGTTAATGTTCTTAATGTTGTATTTTAGAAATAAAAAAGATTTGAATTATTATCCAAAACCTACAAAATTTCCTTTTGTTTCACTTATCACTCCTGCATATAATGAAGAAAAATCTGTAGCTGAAACAATTAATGCCTTATTAAAATTAGATTATCCTAAAGATAAACTTGAAATAATTGTTGTTAATGATGGGTCAACAGATAAGACTAAAGAAATTGTAATGGAATTTGTTAAAAAATATGATCGAGTAAAATTATTAAATAAAAAAAATTCTGGAAAAGCTGATTCCCTGAATCAAGCAATAGAGAGAGCTAAAGGAGAATTAATAACTGTTGTTGATGCAGATTCATATCCTACCCCACAAACTTTGAAAAGAATGATTGGTTTTTTTGAAGAAGATGAAAAAGTTGCTGCAGTTACTTCTAAAGTTTGGGTTAAAAATAATACAAATAAATTTATAGAAAGATTTCAAGATGTTGATTATGCGGTAATTGCATGGAGTAGAAAAATATTAGATTTTATTGGTTGTGTTTATGTTACTAATGGGCCTTTTAGCGTATATAGAAAAGATAAGGTCTTAGAAGTTGGAGGTTTTGATGTAACAAATATAACTGAGGATATAGAACTTACTTGGAATTTGCTAAGTCATGGTTATAAAACTAAAATGTCTTATGCTGCGAAAGTTTATACTCTTGTTCCAGATAATCTAGAAGTATGGAGAAAACAAAGAGTTAGATGGAATTTAGGTGGTTTGCAGACTTTGAATAAGTATAGAAATTATTTTTTAAGAGGTGAAAATTTATTTGGGTATTTTGTTATGAGTTATGTTTCTGTCTCATTTATATTATCTTTCTTAGGTTTGTTTTTATTGTCTAGATATTTTTATCTTAGGTTTGCACCTTATGTTTTTTCTCTACCTTATTTTTTTGAAGGATATAATCCCTTTTTATTTTTTGATTTTTATATCCCATTTACCTTGTTATTGATGTTTGGTATTGTCTTTTTAATATTAAGTGTATCTTATCATAAATTAACCCTTAAAGGTACTGAAGTGAAGAATAAATCTATTAGAACTATCTTAGTATATACATTTATATACAGACCGTTGTATTTAATTCCACTAGTGATTTCAATTTATAAATTGATTAAAGGAGACATAAGATGGTACACAAAATAATAGGAAGCAAACATAGTGTATTTTTTGAAACTTTAGTTTTAACACTTCTTATATTATTAATAGGATTTTTCTTTGGTATGTATGCTGAGTCCTTCAGAACTGGTAAAATCATAGATAGTTATAAGGAATTTGAAGTAGATGCTTTGGATTTGAAATTACAAAATTATTATTATCAAATCATGGGTCAAGCTTCATGTGATGTTGCTATTGAACAAAATTTTATATTTGCAGATAAAATTTATGATAAAGGTTTGATTCTTGCTAAATATGAGGAAGCAAATGAGCTTAGTGATGAAATTTTATTAGAAAAACAAAAATATGTTCTTTTGAAAACAGAGTTGTGGTTAAATAGTATATTGTTAAAAGAAAAATGTGATATTCCTTTTCACACTGTGACTTATATTTATTCTCAAGAAGGAAATAATTTGAAAAGAGCTGAACAAGATGCGATTTCAGGAATTTTAAGAGAATTAAAAGAGAAATATAATAATGAAATAATATTATTACCTATTGCAGGAGATATGGGTTTAGATATTGTTGAAATGCAACTTAGAGTGTATAATGTATCTTATTTACCTTCAATTATAATTGATGAGACAACTGTTTTAGAAGGATTTCATAAGCTTGAGGATATTGAAGCATATTTAAATCAAACTATAACTCTACCACAATAAACATTAAAAAACAATAATTGTTGTTGTATTTATGGAATGTTTTAAATGTCAGATTTCTGATCAAAGAGCTTTATTATATGATGTAATTGTTTCTAGAGGAATTGCCCAAATATGTAGAAAATGTCTGGCAGAAGAACCTGAATTGACTCAGATTTCTAAACCTAATGATTCTAAATTTAGAGAAAATGATAAAAATTTAACTGTTCGTGAGAGGCTTGCTCTTTCAGCAGGAATTAATCCTTATGAGCAAAAAAAAGAAAATATTAAATCTAGAGAATTGAGTAAACAAGAAGAAAAGATAAAACTTATTGCAGAACAGAATTTTCAACAGGAAATTCTTTCTAATCAAATGTCTGCTGATAATTTTATAGATCATTTTAATTGGGTTATTATGAGGTCAAGAAGAATGAAAAAATTAACTCAAGAAAAACTTGCAGAAGAATTACAAGTTTCTGAAATTGCTGTAAAAATGGCTGAACAGGGTTTGGTTAAAAAAGGAGATTTTAATTTTATTAAAAAATTAGAAAATAAATTAGGTATAATAATTTTAAAAGAAGATAGAAGTATTACTCAATCAAATACTATTCAGACAAGTTTTGGAAATGAAAATACTGTTTCTATTGAAGTTGATAATTCTGCTGAAAAGATTCATGTGGGGGAAGAAGGTGTTGCCTTTAAAGATTTAAAAGAAAGAGGTTTTACTATTGCTGATTTAAAAGATGCTAAGGAAACTAAAGAGCAAAATATTTTAAAAGAGATTAAAGAAGATGATTGGTATGATGAAGTTCCTTCTACTAAGAAAATAATCTCAGATGAATTTGAGAATTTATAAGATGGCAATAAATTTAAATCAAATTATAGGTGAGTTTAAAAAAATAGATCCTCCATCTAAATTAGGCTATAATGATATGGCTCTCATGTTAATTAATTATCATAATTTTCAACATAATATTAAAAAAGATATTTCTTTTGATTCTAAAGAGGAAATTGCTTGGGCATGTGTCTTAGGAGATATGGATATTAATTTTTATATTTATCAAGTAACATCTTTTTTTGAGAATAATTTTGTAGAGTTTAAAAAATTACGAGATCCGAAAATTGTTGAGAATTATTTTAATGTTCTTTGTCAAAAAGAGATTATTTCTTTAAAAGGATTTTTAGATCCTATAGATGAATCTGTAGATACAGGAGGAGATTTTGGACTTTATTCTTATATTTTAGGTGGTGGAATAGATTTCAAATCTATCTTTAAAATGAGTAATGATTTAAAAAGTGAAAGAGTTCCAGAAAATTTATTTCAAAAATTTAATAATCATTCTTTCGACCCTTCAGATTATCTTTCTGAATAATTTATAAATCGAAACCCTTATAAAGTAAATTCATGAATTCTTAATATGGAAATCAAAGTTCTTAAAAATTCTAAAGAAGAAATGGAAATAGAAGTTGGAAGTTTGACAATTGCTGAAATAATTAGGGTTTATTTGAATAAAGATTCTTCTGTGAGTTTTGCAGCATGGACAAGAGATCATCCTTCTGATCATCCTAAATTGCTGGTTCAGACAAAAGGGAAGACTGCTAAGAAAGCTGTAAATGATGCTGTTTCAGCTATAACAAAAGATTTAGATAAAGTTTCTGGTGATTTTAAGAAATTGAAATAGATTTTAGAAGATAATAATTTTTATAAGGGTTTTTAATTTTGTTCTTTTATGACTAAAACAGTTAATTCAATAGTATTAAAGGAAGGAAGAGTATTATTGACCAAGAGAAATCATCAATGGGAATTCCCTGGAAGAGAGTTGAAAGAAAATGAAGAAGCATTAAAAGTAGCACATGATAATATTAAGAATATATTTCCAAATGTAGAAATAACTGATTTAGTATATTATGGTCTTTTTAAAGATTATTCTGGAGATCATGGAAAAAAAGTTAAAATAGAATCTTATATTGTTGAACTAAATAATGTAGATGCTTTTCCTGAAGAAGATATGTTAAATTATCGTTATTCACCTCTTGTTACAATTCCAAATCTTAATATGTCTTCACTCAATTCAGAGATTATGGTTTCTTTAGCTAAAAAAGGTTATCTAGCTCTTATAGATTGAAGAGTATTATAATAATCCTTATTAATCAAAGTTAATTATATTTTTTATGGTGTTTAAAGAAAATCAGAAAATATCTGCTGGAAGTTTTGATTTAAATAAATGGCTTTATGGAGGTTATGAAACAGATGTTATTTCTATGATTGCAGGTCCTCCTGGAAGCGGTAAGACAAATTTTTGTATATTAGCTGCATGTAGTCAAGCAAGAAAAAAGAATAAAGTTTTATTTGTAGATACTGAAGGGGGTTTTTCAGTAGATAGGGTTAAACAAATTGTTGGTGAAAATTATAAAGATATTTTAGAGTATATTTTGCTTGCAGAGATTACTAATTTTGAAGAGCAAAAAAAGTTTTTTGAAAGTATTTCAAATAAGATCAAAAAAGATGATATTGGTCTTATTGTGATAGATGGAGTAGCTATGTTATATAGGTTAGAATTAGGAGATGCTATTAAATTAAAAGACTCAGATCAGATAAGAGATATTAATAGAGAAGTTGCTATGCAAATGAAGATTTTAGCTGAGATTTCTCGTAAGCAAAAGATTCCTATTATAATTACAAATCAGGTTTATACTTCTTTTTTATCTGATGAGGAAAGAGAAAAAGGAGTTAAAAAAGAAATGAGTCTTGTGGGGGGTGATTTGTTTAAATATTGGAGTAAGTGTATTATTGAGTTGAAAAAAGATTATAATAATAGGAAAAAAGCTGTGTTATTAAAACATAGAAGCTTGCCTGTGAAGGAATTGAGTTTTGAAATTAGAGATAAAGGGATTTTTAAGAAAGGTTGGATATGAATTAAAGTATAATAATTTTTATAAACTTGGATGTTGATTTTTTTTAATGGAAATAGAAAATTTAAAATTTTTTAATACTCTTTTAAATGAGTATCCTGTGCTTTTCATAGATACTTGTACTTTAATAGCCCCTATTTGGTATAATATGAAATCTCACACTGATTGGGAGTTTGAAAAAAAGATTTTAGAAAATGAGTTATTTAGAGAAAAATTATTTGCAGCACTTAATAATAAGAGTATTATTTATTTAAATTCAGATATTGAAGAAGAATATATTACTAAAAATAATTTTAATTTTAGTGAACAAATCAAAAAAATCTCCAGAGCCAATATTCCAAATTCTAAAAGAAAGAATTTGATTCGTTTAATTAGATTAAGAAAAAGAACAAAAAATGAAAGAGTAACTTTGATTGAGCTTTTTAATGAAAAAAATAAGGTTTTAAATTTAAAAAAAGTCGCACCAAAATTATATTCCCAATTTGAAGAAAGATATTTGAAAATAGGAAATAAATATAAATTATCTTCCCCAGATTTTAATTTAATTTTTTCTTCTTTTGTTTTACGTAGAAAATATGGATCTTCTGCAATATTATCTAATGATTCTAAAATCGCTCGAGCAGAAAAAGAGATACTTGCTAAAGAAGGAGTTTCTTATAGGAACTTTGGTGTTTTTATAAGGGAAAAAAGAGATTTATTTAGAAGAATGTAAATTTATTAATCACTAAGTTTATTAATCTCTTTTATTATCTTTTATTGGAGGTTAAAAAAATGTATCATAATAAATGGGGAATGGCTGTATTACCTTTAATTGTTTTAATATTCGCAATTTGGGAAATGGCTGCTTCTAAATGGATAGTTATCGTAGCAGCAGTATTAATGTTATTACATACTTTTGGATGTAATGATTGTTGCTCTGCTGAGGTTAAATCTAAACCTAAGAAAAGAAAAAGATAATTTAATTTTCTTTTAATTTTTTTCTTTATTTTCTTCTTCTTGTTTTTTTTTATATTCTTCTATTCTTTCTTTATTTGTTGGACATTTGTCATTAAAACAAAATATCCAAGGTCTTCTTCCTGCCTTTAGAATCATTAATTTTGGAAAACCACATTCTTCACAAATATTTTTTGTTTTCTTAACTTTACCCTTTGGTGGAAGACTATATGTTGTTTTACAATCTGGATAGGCATTGCAAGCTATAAAATGTCTTCTTGTTTTTCTTGAATAGGTTATGGCTAGATTACCTTTTTTACATTTAGGACATATATTTAATTTGTTTTCTTCTTTTTCTTGATCTCTTAATTTGATATTAGCATCTTGAAGTTCTTGGCCAATTTCTTTTTCAGATTTTTCAAATTGCTTTGCAATTTTGATAATTGTTTTTTTAGCATTTTCAATTATTTTGTCTTCTTTTTCTTTAAATTTTGATTTTGATTCTCTTATGGAATCCATTTGATTTTCAAAATCTCTTGTTAGAGCTTCGTCTATTATTATTGAAGAATATTTTTCTAAAGTGCTTATTAAAGAAATCCCTAAGGGTGTTGCTTTGATGCTTGTGTCTTTTACATATCCCCTATTATGAAGTGTTTCTAAAATATTAGCTCTAGTAGCTTTTGTTCCTAGATTTCTTTTTTCAAGTTCTGAAAGAATAGATGCAGGAGAATATCTTTTTGGTGGTTGTGTTTCTTTTTCTTCTGTTTTTATTTTTGTAATTTTTACTTTTCCATTTACATCTGGGATTTCTTCTTGTTTTAGTTTAGAAGGATAAATATCCATCCAAGCAGGTTTTATAATTGAAACACCTTTTGTACTAAATTTTAATTTATCAACATTTATTGAAATTGTTTTATTTTCTATTACTGCTTCTTCACAGAAAAGAGATAAAAATCTTTTAACAATTAAATTATATATTTTTTCTTCATCTCCTGCAAGTATTTGATAGTTTCCTGTTGGATAAATTGAAGGGTGCGCTGGATCTGTTTTTTTACCTTCAATAGGTGTTTTTCTTTTGATTAATTTTTGAACCTTGTTTCTTTCTGCTAATATTTTTAATATTGACTTATAGTCTATTTCTTTTGGAAGTTTTTGGCTAGATGTTCTTGGATATGAGATTAATCCTGAAAGATATAGTGATTGGGCAGCCCTCATAGTTCTTATGGGTGCTATTGAGTGAAATTTATATGCTTCTGTTTGTAAGGTTGTTAAATTAAAAGGAGGATTGGGAGGAATTATTTGTTCTTTCTTTTTTGTTGTTGCTTCTGTTTCTTTTCCTTTTAATTCTTGGAATTTTTCAAGTTCTTCTTCTTTTGAAATATTTTTATTATGTTTTAAAGTTAATTTAGGAGTATTTTTTATATCTGCAAAAACTTGCCAATATGTTTCGGGTTTGAATTTTTGAATTTCTTTTTCTTTTTGAACTATTAGATTTAAAGCAGGTCCTTGAACTCTTCCTATGGACATTATCTTAAAACTTCCAGTTGTTTTAATTGCATTCATTAAAGCTCTTGATAAATTTATTCCATAGAACCAATCTAAATAATGCCTTGTTTCACCTGCTATTGCTTGGCCCCAATCTATGCTAGGAGATTTATTATCATAGGCTTTATTTAATTCATCTGTTGTTAGAGTAGAAAATTTCATCCTATTTGCATCTTTTTGATTTCCTATGAACCTTACAACATTTAGACCAATAACTTCTCCTTCTGTATCATAATCTGTTGCAACTGTTAAACTTGAGGCATTTTTCATTAATTTTAGCAAGGTATCATAATATTTTTTTGTAAAGTCTTTTTTCCTTGCAAGATAATTCGGAATCCATACAATATCAAAGATTGGAACGCTTGAACCTGTCACATTTTGTTTTAATGTGAATAGGTGACCCACAGCACATGCAACTACTATTTTTTTACCTTTTCTACTTACTTCATAATATGGAGCTCCTCTTGAATCTATTTTTTCTGATTTTCCAAGTGCTGCAGCAATTTTCATAGCTGCTTGAGGTTTTTCAGTTATAACAAGTTCATATCCTGATTTTTTTAATTTAGTTTTTGGATATGAATATGTTACTTTTTTTGTTTTAGATTTCTTTTTTTTAGCTGAAGATTTTCTTTTTTTAGGAGATATTTTCTTTTTTGGTTTTTCAATTGTTTCTATTTTAGAAATATCTAATTTTTTGTAAGGTTTTTCAATTGTGTTTTTTAAATTAGATTCATCTACAGGAAAATAGTTTTCAGCTATTTTTTCTTCTTTAGATTTTTTTTGCTTTTTTCTCATGGAAATAAAATGTGGAAGGATTATTTATAAATTCTGTTTTTTTTAAAATTCGAAATGACTACTTCAATAGTAGTGATTTTAAAATATATGTTTCGAAACATTTAAAAGTAAAACCCTATCACAATATATACATTAAACTATACATGTCCAAATGAAAGATAACTTTGATATCTTTTTTAGGAGAAAGCCTGCATTGATGTTGGTTTCCTTAAAAAAGAACACAAGGATGAGGTATGGTAGTATATTGGCGAAAGAAGTAGATTGTACATACAGCCACGCTGTAAAGATACTTCAGACATTGGAAGTTTTGAAATTGGTTGAGTTTGAGAAAAAGGGGCGAATAAAATTGATCAGACTGACTAAGAAAGGAAAAGATGTCGCAGACGCTATTGAAAACATTCAGAATCTAATTAAGTGATTCTGAGGTTTTATACACACGCCCCTGAATGAGATTTAGATAATTCTTAATGTCTATTGTGTAAATTATTCTCTTAAAATTAAAAATGGCCCTGGAGGGATTTGAACCCCCGACACCTAGATTAAGAGTCTAGTGCTCTAACCAAACTGAGCTACAGAGCCAACGAGGAAACCAAGGTTTCCTTCGTGTAACCTTCCTTTTGAAAGCCACACTTAATAAAAATAATATATTACCTAAGTTTTTTAAACATATCTTTTCTTTATTTTTAATGGTGATGAAATTTTGTCCAAAATGTAAGGGTCTTTTGATTCCAAAAAGTATTGGAGAGAGGTCTGTTATTAAATGTAAGAATTGCGACTATTTTGTTGAGGCTAAGGTTGAACATTTGGTGGGGGAAGAAAAAATGATTCATAAAGAACCAAGAGCAAAAGGTGTTGTGAGTGATGAAAATACTTTTGCAACATATAAGCATAAATGTAAGAAATGTGGCTATGGTAAAGCTCAGGTTATTGATGTGGGTGTTTTATATTCTGATGAAGATAATTTAATTTTATTAGAATGCGGGAAATGTGGTTATTCTGAAAGAACTAGTAAGGATACTTCTTAATTAGATTTTTTATCTATACTCTCTCCAAGTGTGTTTACACTTAGTACATTTGAAGAATTTGGTTTCAGCTTCGTCTCCAGCTCTTGTTTGAACTGTCCAAAAAAATGCTTTTTTGTTATCACATTTTTTACAATTTTCTGCAATTATAGGTGAAATTTCAGAACCTTTTTGAGAAACAATTTCTATTTTCTTTTTTTCTTCCATTTTTTCAGAAGATGATAGATTAACTTTCTCTTTTGTAGAATAATTACATCTAGCACATCCAAAATTTTTTCTTTTGGGTACTAAAACTGATCCGCATTTAGGGCAAAATTCCATGTTATTATTTTATATCAATTAACATTTTATTTAAAAATGTTTGTATTTAATTTATTTACACAATCCTCTTTCACTTTCTGATTTTGAATGCTCGAAAAAGGCTAATTTGATCCAACCAAGGTAAGGAGCTAGTTTGAAAACAGCTTTTCCTACTAATTGATCTTCTTTAATATTTTTTTCAATAGATAATTGTCCATTATTATTATCTCCTATTGTTGAGAAAGTATATTCTCCATTTTGATTTTCAATAGTTATTACCCTATGAATTATTGGATTTCTATAATTTGCATTGAAAATAATTACATCTCCTACTTTTAATTTTTCAGGTTTTGCTTTTATAATAAATAAAATATCTCCTTTGTTGAATCCATTTTTAAATATAAATTCTTGGAATTGAGATTTGATGATTTGCTTTGAAGAATATTTACTATCATGTTCTTCCCACCATTCATTGAAATTAGATATTAAATTTCCATCATGATACATACTACATGATTCTACAATAGCTAATGGAAGAGCTGTTCCTGTAATAAGTTTTAGAACAGGAAAAAATATTAGGAGAATAAATGCAAGCATGAAGATGACAGAAAAAAGCCAACCTTTGAAACTATCATCTTTCCAAAGCAGATCCCAGAATGTCTTCCACCCTTTTTTTAGATTCATGGATTTGAGAAGTGGAAATGGTTTATAGATTTTTTGTGTGGCTTAATTTTTTAAATATGGGTGTACAAAACCACCATCTTTTTTGAAAGGATGTTTTTGATTGTCAAAATCATCGGGGAATTTATTTATTAAAGAATTACTGGAGGGAAGTTGATAAATATCTGGTTCAATAGAATACATATCAAGGGGATCTTTAGCTATTTCAATTAGCTGGGTTGCTTCATTTGTTTTTCCTGAAAGCTGAAGAGTTTGTATAATATCTGTGCAATAAGCTAATCTAGTATTTTTAGTAAATGGTAATTTCGTTTTTATTTGCTTTTCAATTGATTCTTTAGTAAAAATTGTTGGGATAGTTAATCCAACTAGTCCTTTTCTTATTGCTAAAGGAACATCACAATCTTTACTTGTTTTTATTATTTGTACACCTTCCCATTTTCCAACATAGAATATTCCTGGTTTTCCAAACATAGCTAAAACTTCATCAGAACCTAGAATTTGTATTGTTCGTACCATGAGATATAAAATTGCAGAAGATTATAAAAAGATTGTTGTGGTTTAGTTTAAATCTAATTGTTTTATATCTTTAAGTACCATAATCTTTAAATAGTATATACTGGTGTGTATACACATGATGGATATATTTGAACAGAAGATTTTGTGTAAGAAATGTGATATTGAAATGACAAAATCAAATGTATCTAAGAATGGTTTTGTGCTTAGGGTTGTGATTTGTCCTCACTGTGGGGATAAAATTGTACATCCTGTTGATGAGCAAGAATACCATAAGTTCATAAACTTAAAAAATAAAGAATTTAAAGTTAAAATGAGATTAGTTGGAAATAGTTATGCTGTATCAATTCCTAAGGAGATTGTATCCTTTATGTCTGAACAAGAAAAGATGATGGATGATATGGTAAAATTATGTTTTGAAGATATGGGAAGATTGTCTTTAAATTTTAGAGAATTAAATAGAAGGGGAAGAAATTAAAAATGAAAGAAAATCAAATTCAATTAAAAGTTGTCGAAGCATTACAAGATGATGCCTACAAAGGTATTGCCAGAGTTGATTCTGAAATTATGCGAGAATTAGGTGTTAGAAAAGGAGATGTTATTTCTATAAAAGGGAATAGGACAACTGTAGCTATTGTTGATAGAGCTTATCCTGCAGATGTTGGTGAAGGAATTATTAGAATGGATGGAATTTTAAGAAAGAATTCAAGGTCTGGTATTGGTGAAGATGTTACAATTTCTAAAGCTATTGTTAAAGCTGCTAAGAAAATAACAATTGCTCCTGCACAAAAAGGAATAATGGTTCAAGGTGATCCTGAAAATTTAAAGAGAGGTTTGCTTGGTAGAACTGTTGTTAAAGGAGATGTTGTTGTGTTAGGTGGTGTTCAAAGAAGAAAAGATTTATTTTCAGAGATGGGTCTTGGCGAAGGATTAGGAGAAATGTTTGGAGATGATTTAAATAATTTTTTTGGAAATTTAGGTGGAGGTGTTTCACAAATAAGATTTTTAGTTGTAAATTCAAATCCAAATGCACCTATAATTATTACTGAAAATACTCAAGTTGTTTTAAATCCAAAAGCTGTTGAAATGAGTGATGAGAAAATACCTGAGATAGCTTATGAAGATATTGGTGGTTTGTCAGAAGAAATCAAAAAGATTAGAGAGATGGTTGAAATTCCAATGAAGCATCCTGAGATTTTCGAAAAACTAGGAATAGAACCTCCTAAAGGTGTTTTATTATATGGTCCTCCTGGAACAGGTAAAACATTGTTAGCTAAGGCTGTTGCAAATGAATCTGAAGCTAATTTTATATTATTAAATGGTCCTGAAATTATGTCTAAGTTTTATGGAGAAAGTGAAAAAAAGATAAGAGATATTTTTGAAGAAGCTGAAAAAGCTGCACCTACTATTATTTTTATAGATGAAATCGATGCTATTGCTCCTAAGAGAGAAGATGTTAATGGAGAAGTGGAGAGAAGAGTTGTTAGTCAGATTCTTACTATGATGGATGGTTTAAAGGCTAGGGGAAAGGTTATTGTTATTGGTGCTACAAATAGAGTTAATGCTTTAGATCCTGCTTTAAGAAGACCTGGTAGATTTGATAGAGAAATTAATATTAATGTTCCTAATAAAGAAGGTAGATTAGCTATTTTGAAAATTCACACTAGAGGAATGCCTTTAACAAAAGATGTTGATTTAGATAAATTAGCTACTAAGACTCACGGTTTTGTTGGTGCTGATTTAGAAGCATTAGCAAAAGAATCTGCAATGAATGTTTTAAGAAAATATTTACCAAAACTTAATTTAGATGGGGAAGAACAAATTCCACCAGAAGTTTTAGAAAAATTAATTGTTAAACATGTTGATTTTACAGATGCTTTGAAAATTGTAAGACCTTCTGCTATGAGGGAGGTATTGGTTGAAACTCCAACTGTTGGTTGGGATGATGTTGGTGGTTTAGAACAAGTTAAAGGTGAATTAAAAGAAGCTGTGGAATGGCCAATGAAATATCCTGAAAGTTTTGAAAGAATAGGTATTAGACCTTCAAGAGGAATTTTATTATATGGTCCTCCTGGAACAGGTAAAACATTATTAGCTAAAGCTGTTGCAAAAGAATCTGAAGCTAATTTTATTCAAGTTAAAGGGCCTTCATTACTAAGTATGTGGGTTGGTAAATCTGAAGAAGGTGTTCGAAAAATATTTGAAAGAGCAAGACAAGTTGCTCCATGTATTATTTTCTTTGATGAAATAGATTCTTTAGCAGGAAAGAGAGGAGGAGAAGCTGGTGCTAAAGTTACTGAAAGAGTTTTAAATCAATTACTTTCTGAAATGGATGGTTTAGAAGATTTAAAAGATATTTTAATTGTTGCTGCAACAAATAGACCTGATATGTTAGATGCAGCTATTTTAAGACCTGGAAGATTTGATAAGATTTTATTAGTAAGTGCACCTGAAGAAGAAGGAAGATTAAAAATATTACAAATTCATACTAAGAAGATGCCTTTGGCAAAAGATGTGAATCTAAAAGATATTTCTAAAAAAACAATTGGATTTACTGGGGCTGATATTGAGGCTTTTGTAAGAGAAGCTGGAATGCTTTCTTTAAGAGAAAATAAAGAAGCTAAAGAAGTTAAGAAAAAACATTTTAATGAAGCTTTGAGTAAAATAGCTCCAAGTGTGACAAAATCAACTTTAAATGCTTATAAAAAAGTTGAAGAGACCTTTTTGAAATCTGCAAAAGCTGCTATAGCTGTTGAAAATGCTTATTTAGGATAATAATGTAACTTTTAAGTGATTACAATAGGAATCTTTATAAACTAATTTTAGTATTTTTTAATTATGGAAAAATATAATATAACAGATGTAAAAAATAAATTCGTAAAAATTTTAAATATTTCTGAAAATCAATCTAATGTTGGAGTTTATCCTATGTCTGGATTGATTAGAGTAGAAGTTTCTAATAAAATTGGAGAGTCTTTATCATCTAAACCTTATAAGTTTATTAAAGATGAAGAAGGATATCATTATACTTTAAATTCAGAAGAAGTAAAGGAAATAATGGGGAATAAATAATGGAAAATAAAATAATTTATGCAGAAGATGAGAGAACTTCTAGTGAAGATCTTTTAGAGTTTTTTAAAGAAGAATTTCCTAGTTGTGAAATTGTGTTTGTTGAAGATGGTAGTTCATTAGAAAAAATATTAAGACAAGGTGGTCTTACAAATAAAGATATGGTTATCACAGATGATGGAATGCCTGGAAAATTAGGTTCAGAAATTATTAAAGATAATTATGATATTATAAAAAATATTCCTACCTTGATGTATTATGCAGGGGATAAAGATATTGGGGAGGAGGCTATGAAACATGGTGCTAAAGGTTATTTTCTTAAACCACATTTTGATAGTTTAATTGAAGAAATGAAAAAATATCTTGAATAGTTTTTATTTTTTAAGTTGTAACAATTGTTTTATCTTTTTCAACTATTATTGTATGTTCTGCTTGAGCAACTATCCCATTTGAGGATTCTACTAATTGTGAAAAATGATGCAAGTTTCTGTTTTCTTCTAATTGTTTTAATCCGAAAAGAGCTTTTATTCCAAACTTTTTGACAAGCCATCTTGAACAAAATGGAAATGTTCCATATTCTGTTTGAATATATTTTAGTAATTCTCTTGCAATTGGACTTCGAAGGTTTTTTTCATCCATAAGCACATAAATGTTTGAAGGTGCACCATCATAAATTTTTCCTCCACCATTTGTTGCAAAAGGTTCAATAGCATAGCTTCCTTCTTTAAGGGGTATTGCTCTGCCATCATCCATGTTTGGAATAGTCATGCCTGCATGAACCTGATATCTTTCAATAGAATGTCCTGAGAGATTTACAATGGATGAAAAGCCATGAGATTCTATAGCTGTTTGAATTGCTTTTCCTATTTTATTTATAGCCACATTTTCAACAGCTGTTTTAATACCTTCTTTTAATCCATGTTCTGCAGCTTGAATTATTTTCTTATTTTCTTCATTATTTTCTAGATCAAGAGAAAAAGCTGTATCAGCTATATAGCCATCCACATGAACCCCCATATCTATTTTTATAAGTCCATGGGCTATTGAAGTATCATCATGTGTTGGAGTATAATGGGCTGCAATGGTGTTTATGCTTAGGTTTGTTGGAAATGCTATGTTTCCACCTAATTCTTTTATTTTAGATTCTATTTTTTCAGCTATTTCTAATAAAGGCATTCCTTTTTTTACAAGAGGTCTTATGTGGGCTTTAACTTCTTTAGCTATTTTCCCTGCTTGAATTATTTTTTCTTTATTCATATATACTTTAGTATAATAATCCTTTAAAAGATTACCTCTTATATTTTTAATTATGAAGAATAAAAGTTCAAAAATTGAAGTAATTTTAAAAAAGAAAATAGTTCTTCCCCCAGTTATTATTAAAAATAATAATGTTATAAATTACCATATTTCACAACAATATTTGAAATCTAAATGGTATAAAAGAATGAAATAATTTTTTATTGGATTGTTTTGCTTTTAAGTCTTCTTTGTTTAGGTATGAAATTTCCTATTTTTAGTTCAGATGCTTTTCCACAACCTAGGAAATCCTCTTTGTACTTTATTACTAAAAAGTCTTTTTTCCCTGTTTGTATTGGAAGTTCTTGTCCCATCATCCATTGTTTTGATTCTTCTTTAGTTAGTTCATGAATGTTTTTTGTTATTTGATCTTTTAGGAGATATGTTCCTTCAATGCTGAGTCTTATTTTGTCTCGCATTATTTTTGCAAAATAAACACCTGCTCTTTCTATGAAGGATGTGTTTTCTATTTTTCTTATTTCTTTTGCATTAAAATTTGTTGTTAGTAAAAATAGTCTTTCTTTGCCTTTTTGCACAATCATTCCTGGAATTGTTTTGATTCCAAATTGAGAATTTAGTTTTTTTTCAATTTCTTCTTTTTCTTTATTTGATAAGATTTTTAGATAGTTCATTTTAATAAATTGTTAATATTTTTATAATTTAATTCAAAACCATAAATTTCCTTGAATAAATCTTGAAAACTTTTTTTTAGTTTTGCTCTTTTAAGTTTTTTAACAAGTTCTATTATTTTTTCTTTTCCATGTGTTTCAATTAGAGTCTTAACTGCAAAACCAGACTCTTGATATACTTTTTCCTTGTGTTCATGGAAGGAGTCTAAAAAATGTTTTAATTTAATCGGTTTTTTATATTTAAAATCAGTCATTTCAGATAAATAAATTGCTAAACCTTCATCAAGCCAAATTACTCTGTTTTTTCTTTCAGAAATAATTTGAAAAAAACAGTGGCATAGTTCATGTTTGAGTAATGCAGAATATTCTTTTTTAGAATATTTGTGAACACTATCTTTTTCATAATTTTCTGGAGATAATAAAAAAATATCTGTTTTGTATATTGCTCCTACTTGCCATTTTTTTGTTTTCTTTCTTCTAAAAAGATCAATAGTTTTTCTATTTTTCATTAAAAATACTCTTGGTTGGTTACGTTCCCATTCAAGTTCCCAAAAATCATTTAACTCTTTCATATTTTTTATGTATTCTTTTTTTAGCCAATCTTTTTTAGAGATAGTTGTTTCGAATATCATTCTATCCTCCTGAATTTAGCTAAGAAAAATCCTTCAGTGTTATTATCATGGGGATAAATCCTACATGAATGTTGTACATCTTCAAGATATTCTTTGTCTTGCCATTTTGTTATCCCTGGTCTTGAAATTACTGGAAGAAGTATTTTTTCTATTTTAATTTCATTTTTGAATTTTGTTAATACAAAATTTACAATTTCTTCGTTTTCTTCAGGTGAGTGAGTACAGGTACTGTAAATTAATTCTCCGTTTGGTTTTAAGAGTTTTATAGCTGAGTTGATAAGTCCCTTTTGGATATTTGAGAGATTTTTTACACTTTTGATATTCCACATTTTGTAAGTTTTATAAGAACTTCTTAATGTTCCTTCTCCTGAACAAGGTGCATCTACTAGAATTTTATCAAAAAATATTCCTTCTCTTTCTAATTTGTCACATAATTGATATCCATCTTTTTTCGTTATAATTGTATTTGTAACTCCACATCTTTCAGTATTAGATGCTAGAATCTTTATTCTTCCCATATTAGGGTCGTTTGCGATTATTGTTCCAGTATTATTCATTTCAGAGGCAATCTGAGTTGTTTTACTTCCAGGTGCTGCACATAAATCTAAAACTACATCCTCTTCTTTAGGTTTTAAAGCTATCACAGGCAACATACTAGCTAGTTCTTGAATATAATAGTAGCCTAAAAGATGTTCAAGTGCTCTCCCTAATTCTCCTGGTTTTAGAATTGTTTCCACAATCATTATTTCAGGATGTGTTTTGAAAGGTTGAGTTATTTTCCATGATTTTTTTTCAAGTCTTTTTTTCAAGTCAGAAGGAGTGATTTTTAACTTATTACATCTAATAGATCTTACAGGTTCTTTTTTTAAAATTTCTAGATATTTTTGAAAATCTTCTCCTTTGAGAATATCTTGCATTCTTTCAGTGAAAAGTGGTTTTGGTTCTGGAATTGGCTTTTTCATCTTTTTATTAGCATGATATAACATATAAATCTAACTATAATAATCATTAAAAAGAGTGGGTGTGTTTTGAAATTATGATAGCTGGGCTTTATCCTGAAGACCATTTTTATTTGTTTGCAAGTGAAAATGAAATAATGAGTTTACCTAATGAAAGTCTTAAAGGTTACTTTATAGATACTACTAATAAAGATAAGAGAGGGGGATTAGAATGTTTTATTAACGAAAATTTTGAAGAAGATATTATAACCCATATTGATCCTGAAGATAAAGTTGATATACAAAATATTCAAGTTATTTTTGGAAGTGGAAAGGTTTATGGGGAATTTTTAGCTAGGGGAAATGTTTCTATAAGGGATAATATGTTAACAGATTTTCATCAAATGTATTTTTTTAATAGTGATTTAGACTTAGGTTTTAATGTTGGGGAAATTTATAAAGAATTACAAGGAATTATTTACCGATAATTAAAAATCACCCAAAGTTGTTTGTTTTTTCCCTTCTATTAATTCTTTTATATCAATATTTAATACTTGGAAAATATTCTCAATAGCTGGTAGAATTTGTTTGTTAAGATAATAATCTATTTCATATTTCCCTTCTTCGTTTGGGAGTTTTACTTTATCTCTTACTAGTTTCTTTTTCTCTCTTGTTTCAGCTATATAATATTTAATTAATCCCCCCTGACTTATGGGAATATTTTGTTCTTTCATTTTTCTTGCAGCTACCACATGTGGAGAAATATTTAGATATTCATCAAGAGGTTTTTTTAATTGTGTTTTTATCATAAGATCTTCTTTATCAATATCTCTCTTTTTTATTTTCTTTATTATTTGTTTTGCATATATTAATGCTTTTTTTTCATTACCTTCCTTAAGAATTACATTTATAATTTTATTTTGAAGTTTTCTTGCTAAATTACACCAGTCTCTTCTAACTGTTTCAAAACCTCTAATTTTTAATTTATTATTTTTATCTAATAATGCATATTTTTTCTTTGCTCCTAATTTTCCAGATCTAGTTGTAACCCAGAGACCTCTTTTGAAAAAACCTTCTAGTTCAAGCTCCATAACTCCTGGAAGTTTTGAATTTAGTTTTTTTAGTAATTTTTTAATATCTGATTCACTTTTATTTTCCATTAAAAAACCTACACTGTCTGTATCTCCAAAAATTACTTGGTGCCCTTCTTTTTTCACATTTTCAATAACTTCTTGATTAAATTTTCTTACATAGGATAGAATTGCTGCAGAAGATTCTAATGAATAGTATCTAGCTCCAAAAAATCCAATATATCCATGAACAGAGGCTGATAAAAGTTTGAAAGCATTGCTTCTTGCCAAAGTTATTTTATTTGGATTTTTTTTCCATTGTGCCTTGTATTTTTTTCTTTGTTCTAGTATGTTTTCTAATAGAAGAGGAATGAATCCTGGCTTTTTTCTAAAATAAAATTTTGTATTTTTACCTTTAAAATTAATTTCAGGAGATTCATAAGAGTTTTTTTCTTTTTTTTCTAATAAAGTTCCTTTTGAAATGTTCATTGAAATGATTATACTTGTATGCATGGAAGTGAAATCAAAAATAGCTATGTCTTCATATAATCCTGGAGTTGGATTGTATACAAAAGCTCCTTCAACAGGTTTTCTATGTCTTCTTTCTTGTATTTCATCATAGGTAGGTCTTTTTTCAGGAATTTCATTGTATTGTTCCAAATTATGAAGAATATATCCTTCAACATATTTTGATAAACCACTTCTTGATAAATCAAAGATAGGTGTTTTTATTACTCTTGAAAATTCTAACATATCTGGCCAGAATTTCTCAAATAAACCTAATGCTAATACAGAATCATGAAGATTATAATCATAGTATTCTTTCCAGTCTACTTCTTTTAATTCTGAAGAATGTCTTAGATTGAAATCTTTTTTAGTATCATTTAGAAATTCTTTTGAAACTTCATTTAGAGTGAGAGATTCTGAACTCATATATTGGGAATATGCTGTTCTTATAAATTTTAATAAATCAATATGAACAATTCCATTTATTTTTGCAGAGGTGGTTACTCCTCTTGAAAATTTAGGTTGTGTTCCATCAACCCCTAAAGGTAAACTTACTTTATTTTTTTCAGCTCTTGCTTTAATATAAGGTAAGTCAAATCCGTCTGAAAAATAACCTACTAAAAAGTCTGGAGATTGTTTTTTAATATATTCTGTAAATCTTTCTAGAAGTTCTGCTTCATCTTCCACATATTCTACAAAACTTTGTTTTTGTTTTTTTGTTTTTTTCCAAGTTATAACTTTTTTAAAATTTTTCCCTACTAAAGATATCATTAAAATTTCACCTTCTCCTATTTTTAGACTATCTGTCTCAATATCATATGCAAGAGCATTGGGTATGAATTTTTCTTCTTTAATTTGTTTTAATTTGTTTACCTTAAGACATAGATCTACATCTATTTTAGAATCAATTCCCTCAAATTCAAAAGAATTGTTTAAAACTTCTCCTGTTATACTGTACCATTTTAATGGATCTAGTTTTTTTTCAATAATATAATGTGTAATATACCCTAAATCATAGCCTCTTCTTTTTTCTACTTCTGGATAATCTATGTGTGAAGCTATTTCATGCAAATCTTTGTAATTTGTTGCATGTATTTTTAAAGCTTGAACTTCTTTTCCAAGAAAATTTTTATTGAGCAATTCTACTTTTTCTACTCTAGTTGTTCTTCCTTTTGATTCTAATTGAATTTTACTTATTTTTTTAATAATTTTACTTATTTTTTTAATACTTGTTCTTTGTTTTAAAACAGCCCATAAATAAACAGGGCAAGAGTCAATTATACAGGTTTTTTTACCTTTTTCATCTCTTCCAATTATTTTTACATAATTTCTCCCTTGATAATCAAAATAATCATAGTCTATGGGTATAAATTTTATTTCCATAATATTAATATATCTCAAATACTTATAAAATTAAGTGCTTTTGAATGTGAAGTAGAGTATAATAAAACTTAAAAAATGAGAAATTTTAATGATTCTATGGGAAATAATAATTATGAGAAATTTTGTGCACGTATTGAAGATATTCCTGGAAGATTAAGTTCTTATGAGATAATTCCTACTCATGCTGAAGTAGTTTTTGAAAAAGAAGATGAGAATATTAAGGTTGGGTATTTCATTTATAAGGGAAGGGAAGTTGTAGCTAAATCTGGTTTTAGTGTTGGATCAATGAGTCAAGATGAAAAAATAAGAGAATATTTAGAAGATCATAAATCACAATTTGTAGAAGTTATGGGTGGTATTTTAAAGAAAGGAAAGATTTCTCTTTTAGAGGGAAAAGTGGATATTTGGGAAAATTCAGAAGTTGGAGCTTCATAGTTAATTATTTATAGAATTGTGAAATTATTATAATATGGGATTAAATATAAAAGACATTATTCCTCGTAAGGAAATTGAGTTAAAAGACATGCGTGGAAAGATATTATGTGTAGATGCATTTAATACTTTGTACCAATTTTTATCAAGTGTAAAGCAATATGATGGAACACCTTTGATGGATAGTAAGAAAAGGATTACAAGTCATTTATCTGGAATATTTTATAGAAATATTAGTTTGCTTTCTGAAGGAATTAAGATGGTATATGTTTTTGATGGAACACCTCCTGCTCTTAAATATAAAACTCATAAAAATCGTGAGGCATTTAGATCAAATGCTAAAGCAAAGTATGATGCGGCTAAGCAGACAGAAGATATTTCTTCTATGAAAAAATATAGTAGTCAGTTAGTTAGACTTGATGATGAAATGATTAGAGAAAGTAAAGAGCTTTTGAAAGCAATGGGGATTGGAGTTGTGCAAGCTCCTAGTGAAGGTGAATCTGAAGCAGCTTATTTATCAAAGATTAAAGAAGAAGTATATGCTACAGCTAGCCAAGATTATGATAGTTTGCTTTTTGGAGCACCTATTTTAATTAGAAATTTAACTTTGGCAAAAAGAAGAAAAACATATTCTGGATGGGTTGAAATTAAAACAGAGTTTATTGAACTTGAAAAGGTTTTGAATTTTTTAGAAATAGATTTAGATCAGTTAATTTGTTTAGGAATTTTAATTGGAACAGATTATAATCCAAAAGGTATTCCAGGAATTGGTCAGAAGAGAGCTCTTGATATTGTAAGAAAATATAAACAACCTGTCTTGATTTTTGAAAGTGTTGAAGAACAATTAATGAATTTGCCTGAAGAAGATAAATTTAATTGGCAAGAGATTTTTGAACTATTTCATAAACCTGCTGTTGTTGATGCTGAAATAGAATTTGGAAAAGTTGATGAAGAAAAAATCAAACAATTATTAGTAGAGAAACATGATTTTTCAGAAGATAGGATTAATAAACAACTTGAGAAACTTAGGAAAATTGAAGAAGAAAGTAAGCAGAAAGGTTTGGAAGATTGGTTTTAAGGTTTTTTTCCACTTGCCCAACTTTTCCATCCTTCTCTAGGATTTTTTTTACCTGGAGGTAATCTTAAGAGTTCTTTTTTAGGAGGTAGTCTTAGTTGATTTTTTCCACTATTTAACAATTTCATTTGTTGTTTAGCTTGTTGTCGAGACTGTCTTTGATCTTGTTTTTGTTGAGCCTGTCTTTATTGTTTTCGAATTTTCCTTTTTTGGAATCTTCCATACATTTTTCCTGCAGCTCTCCCAACTATTTTAGAATTTTCTGTAAATCTTTTTTCAAATCTTTCCCTTTTCAAATCTGTTAGTTGTGATTTAGCTTTGTAATTTTTTAATCTTTTTCTTGGGTCTGCGTAATCATTGAGTTTTTTTCTGAAAAAACCATTTCCACTAGGGCCATAGTTTGTGTTATAAGGATATCCTTGTTCTTTTTGTTTTTCTTTTCTTCGTCTCCATAAACCAAATACAAATACTCCTAATCCTATTATTGCTGTGGTTCCTGATTGATATACTAAATCTGTGAAAGAAATTGCTATGAGAGCTATTCCTATTAGTAAAAGAATTCTTGAAGGTTTGAATTTTCTTCTTAAAGTGTATGGATCTTTTGACATTGAAATCATTATCATTAAGAAAAAGATAATTATTCCTATAATTATCCATAGCATATTTTCAGGAATTCCAAAAAGATATAGCCAACTTTCCACATCAAAACCTAAAGTGTACATTCCGTAGGTGGCTGAAAAAGATATTAATAATGAAATTATACTACCAATTATTCTACTTTCTGAAAAGATTCTCATAAAAACTTTGTTTATTAAAGAGAATAATATTAAAAATATTGTTAAATAAACTACTGTTGTAAATCCTCCAATAGTATATAACATATTATCTAACCACTGAGCTGCACTTACTAAATTTATCATCAAAATAGTTAGCATTACTCCTAGTATACCTCTTTCTTTCATAAAAAGAATATGTTAAAGATGTTTATAAATTTTTCATAACTAAACATTTAAATTCTATTTTTGATTTTAATTTAAATGAAGATTAAAGATTTGAGATCATATGATATTTTTGGAAATATTGCTCTTGCTAAATTTTCAGATAAGATTAAAATAAAAGATAAAAAAATATTTGCAAACAAAATTTTAGAAAATAATAAATCTGTTAAAACTGTTTTAGAAAAAGTTGGTAAGTTTAAAGGACGGTTGAGAAAGATGCAAACAAAATATGTTGTTGGTGAAAAAACTAAGGAAATTAGATATAGGGAAAATGGATGTGTTTTTAGATTTAATATTGATAAAACTTATTTTTCTTCTAGATTAAGTGGTGAGAGAAAAGAAATTGCAGGTTTGATTAAGAAAGGAGAAAATGTTTTAGTTATTGGTGCAGGTGTAGGCCCTTATTCAATTGTAATTGCTAAAAATTCAAAGGCTGAAAAAATTGATTCAAATGAGATTAATAGAGAAGCTAATAAATATGGTTTGTTGAATGTTGAATTAAATAAAGTTAAAGAAAAAGTTGAACTTGTTCCTGGAGATATTAAGAAAGTGGCATTGAAGTTAAAGGTTAAGAAGAAAAAATATAGTTCAATTATTATGACTCGTCCGCAATTAAAAGATTCTTTTTTGAAAGAGGCATTTATGTTAAGTAAGAAAGGAACTAAGATATATTATTATGATTTTTGTAAGATTGAAGATATTGATAAAATTGTTGAAAAAGTTAAAAGTGAAGCTAAGCAAAATAAAAAGAAAATAAAGATTTTAAGAAAAAAAATTGCAGGTGAAATTGGCCCTTATAGAGCTAGGTTAAGAGTTGACTTTAGAGTTTTATAATTTTTTTTCAGCTTTGATTGCTGTTGGAGCTTCTCCACCATGCCAGGTGAATCTTGGTTTTACTCTCATTGGATAAATTCTTTCTGAATTATCATCTAAAATTATTGCTGAACCTTTAAGTGTTGGGAGATCATCAAGATATTTTTTTATTCCTGATAATAGATAGCTTTGCATTATAAAGTTTAGAGCTTCTAGATCTGCTTGTGAAGTTACTCTGTGAGACATTACTATATCTGATTGGGTCATCACGTCTCTGTGTATTTGACCTGGTTGTTGGGTTGCTAGGACCAGTGAAATTCCTGGTTGTCTTCCTTCTCTTAATACTTGAACTAGTGCATCTGTTGCAATTGTTTTTCCTTCTTTTGGAAGAAATTCATGTGCTTCATCTATGAATATCCAAACTAAAGGATTTTCTTTCTGTTCTTGTTCTGAAAAGTAATCTAAACCTTTTGAGATAGCTGCTATTTCTTCTTTTTTTCTTTCATCCATTCTTTGATTAAATATTTTTCTTGATACTAAACTAATAACTAAAGCTCTTACATTGAAGGCTCCAACAGAATTATAGACACTTAAATCTAAGACAGTTGTTGTTCCCGCATTTATCAAATCTTTAATTTTTGTAGGGTCTTGGCCTTCTCTTTCAAATACTCCCCAAGTATCTGCAGCTTCAAATAAACCTGTAGCTGCGTTTTTTGTTTGGTTATCTGATTTTTCATCTTTTTCTAAGGAAGAGATAATATCTGTTATATTGTAGTTTCCTTGTTTTTTTAATTTTGCAATTGTTCTTTCTATTAAAATTGCAATTGGGTGTGTTATATCTAATTTAAAAGTTAAGATCCAATCTTCCATTGTTAATTCTGATATTGATAATGCAAATTTTTCATCTATAGGAATTCCTCTTTCTACGTATTTGTCATAGTGGCCAAATGGAACAAAAACTTTTATTGGAAGGGATTTAGGTTGTTCACCCCATTGGGTTAGTAATTCCTTATCTTTTTCATTTTTGAATTTCATTGTCCAATATATTCCCATTGTATCAAAAATTATTGGTGCAATATTTTTATTTATTCCTTCTGGTAAACTTGCAAGTTCTTCTGCAATCACTCCAAGTGTATATGATTTTCCAGAATTGTGCGAGATAATACCATTTGCTATAAAAGAGTGATTTTTATCTACAGATAAGTCATATACTTCTTTTATCCCTTTAATTTTTTTTATTGATTTTATTTTTATACAAACTAATTTCTTTGAAGGATAGTGTGTTTTTCTTTTTCTTGTTCCATTATTTTTATGTTCATTTAATCTTTGTTGTTTAAATGGATTATCAAAACCTATTTTTTTAAAATTTTCAATTGATTGATTATCTGTTATAAATAGTCTATAGTGATCAAATATTTTTCCATTTAGTTTAGCTTTTTTGATTCTTATTACAGACTCAATTTCAAAATGTGTAAGAAGTATTTGCAAGTCTTCTAAAAATTTTCTTGATTTTGAAGAATAATCTATTGTTTTACCTTTTTTAGCAATGTATCCATCACAGTCAAATAATGCTGTAATAAAATTAGATTTGAATTTATTTGAACTTTCAAAAACTACCTTTGGAATTCTGATTATTCCTGATTTGAATCCTTTTGGAACTCCTAATTCCATAAATTTATTCGCAATTTTTTGATATTTAGTTTCAACAATTTCACAATTACAATCATTTCTTTTGTATCTTTTTGCAGTTATTTTAAATTCTTTTTCTAAATCTTGTTTTGCTTTTGTTAAAACTTCTTCACAAGCATTGTGTATTCTAATTCTTGCTTTTGTTCCATTATACCATTTTCCTCTTCCATCTTTAAATTTCCCTTTTCTTATTCCAATGCTTCCATCTGCTAAAATATATCCTAGAAGTCTTGCTATTCTTAAACTTTCTTTATTTTTTTTGATTTTTGGTAAAACTGTTGGAAGAACTATTTTATCATTATTTTTTAAATCACAAGCTTTTCTATAAAATTTATATTTTCCGTATGAAGAAAGAAGAGGATGTTCTTTTGTTAAGTTTAATATTCTACCATCAATTAATTTTATTTGAAGTAGTTCTTCATTTTTTATTGGATATTGTAATAATTTTGCAGTTTCCCATTCAAAAGTTTCCTTTTCCTTATTAAATGAAAGGATTTTATCCTTAGATTCGTTGAATTTTTTTATTTCTTTATACCCTTTGTTTGTAAAAACTAAGCTATCTCCTGTTAAGCACCCTCTTTTTCCTGCTACTAGAACAACGTGGCTTCTTGCCACATCCATGAATATCTTATTGCTTAGAGAAGTGTATTGTCCCATTTTTACATAACTTTTACCAAGATAAATGAGTCCTCGTTTTCCAAATGCTTTTTTGTCTGCTTCATTTCTTCCTAAGATTATTTCATAAGGCATGTTAACCAAGACACCTACGGTTTCTTTGGTGTGATCTTCCCTTATAAGAAAGAAGACATAAAATATTTAATTTCATGGTAAAAAATAGGTTATCAGATTTTTAATTGTTTTGATTATTTAAATAGATTTTCCTACCAAAATCTTTTTAAAGATAACTTAGTTTTGTTTTTTAATGGAAGAAGAAAAATCAGATTCAATTAAGATCAAGATTCCCACAATACCTAAGATTAATACAGAAGTATTTAGAGGAAATCCTTGGGTTCTTTCAACAATTGTCTTAGCTCTTCTTGTTCTTATGTATTTATTTAGCTCATTTAATGGAATAACTGGTAATGTAATTTCTTCATCAGATGCAGGAGATATTGTTACTGAATTTTTAAATTCTCAACCTATTGGAGAATTGGAGATATTAAGTATAGAGTATTTGGAAAGTGGTTTTTATCAGGTTCAAATTGCTGTTGAAGGACAATTAGCAGAATTATATGTAACAAAAGATGGAAAGAATCTTGTTCAAGGCATAATTCCTGTTTCAGAATTTTTTAAAGGAGATAATAAAGAAGAAGTTAGTGAGTTAATTGATATTGAAGGTTCTAGTTTTCAAGATACAGGTGATGAGGTTTGTAATGATGATGAGGGAAAACCTTATGTAATATTATTTTCAACAACATGGTGCCCCCACTGTACTTGGATAAAAGAGACTTTTGACAGTTTGGCTGATGAAGATTTTGCTAGTCAAGTTAATATTCAACATTGGGAATTAGATACAGGAGATAATATGATAACTTCTGAAATTGAAACAGAAGTTCCTAGTGATTTATTAGCAATGTATAATAACTATAATCCTCAAGGAAGTATTCCCACTTATGTTTTTGGATGTAAGTATTCTAGACAAGGAAATGGGTATGAAAGTCAAGATGATTTAGAAGCTGAATTTGCTGATTTCGAATTAATTATTAATAAGTTGATTGAGTGAGTTTAATTATGAGTATCTAAATAAATAATTTCTTCTTCTGTTAATTTTAACTCTTTTCTGATTCCAGGATTTATCATAATTTGTTTTATTATGGGAAATTCTCTCATAGCTCTTTTCAAACTTACATGAGCATGTTTTGCATATTTTGTTGCAATTGATTTCTTTTTTATTGTTCTTCTATTATTTAACCATATTTTTAATATTCTTGTGGGTTTTTTATAACTTGTAAAACCTGTTTTAATATCTTTTTTTGATGCTGCAATACCATAACTTAATAGAGCATATTCATAAACTAAAAATCTCCAATATTGTTGTTTGTATATCCTTCCTTTGAATACATCAACCTTACTCAATAGATCATAGGCTTTAGCAAGTTCTTCTCCATGATATTCTAATGGGATATTTTCTTCTACCCAAAGAATTATTTCATCCACACTCATTTTAACAGAATCAAATATTTTTAATAATTCATTATTAGGTTTTCCCTTGAATACTAATCTTAGAGCATTGAAAATATCTATTTCTTTATTTCTTTCATCAAATTTTATACTAGAAGGATCATCTAAATTAGCAGCTGTTTGTAAATCATTTATTGCTGCTCTTAAATCTCCCTTAGCCTTTATAGAAATATTTGTTAGTAAATCTTCTTTTATTAATTTGTTTTCTTTTTTTAATATTTCAATTAAAATTTCTTTTATTGTTTTATAATTAATTTCTTTTAATTGAATCATATCTGCTTTTCTTCTTAGAGTGTTTAATTTTTTATTCCAAATATCATTGGCTGTTATTATTATAGGATATTTTGTAAATTCTATTAAAGATAATAATTCTGCTAATCCTCCCCAATCTGCTACAGAAATTCCATCAACTTCATCCACAAGAATAATTTTTGAATCTTTTATTAAAGATTGTTGTTCTAAAGCAGGTTTTAGAATTGCTTGTAATTTTTTTTTGTTTCTTAAATCAGAAGCATTTAATTCAAAGATTTCGCAATCCAATTCTTTGGCAGCTACATGGGCTAAGGTTGTTTTTCCTGTTCCAGGAGGTCCATGAAGAATAAGAGCTTTTTTCTTTGAGAATTTAAAAGTTTTTATAAAATTGTTTACTTTTTCTATGGCCAGAGGTTGGCCTTTTATTTCTATAAATTTGTTTGGTCTATATTTTTCAACCCAATTTTGTTTTTTCATTTTATTAATAATAAATCTCTGTTTAATATTATTGGATTAATTGCTGTTAATTCATCTGTGAAGGAACAATTTGGAATAGGATTAAAAAAGAAAATCTTTTTGTTTAATTCCCACGCTTTAATAATTTCCATAAAAGTTGCACCACCTATATAATTTGGAATACCTTTTTTTTCTAAATTTAAGACTAATACTGCATCATTTTTTTTAATTGTTGAACTATGGAGTTTCATCATTTTTTGTTTAAATTTAATATGATCTTTTTTACTAAGATCTTTCATTTCTTCTTCTTTAAATGGATTTTCAAAACTATTTGGTAAAGTTATTTTATGATTTTTAGTTTCTAGAAATTTTTTTATTGGAAGAATTTTTTGATAGATATATTTACTACAAATAATCATAATTTTCATTTTCCTAATCCGGCTAAAACAAAACTTGCGAGAAGAGATTCTAATTGTATAAATGGATCTGAGCCTTCTGTTATTCTGAATTCTATTTCTCCTGTTTTTTCTGTTAGCTTAACTTTTACTTCAGGTTCAATTGGAAGATTCCAAATTTCTTTTTGAATAGATTTAATCACATCTTGACCAGAGATACTTTCTTTTAACATAACATCTAATAGTTTTTCTCTTGATTTTAGAAAATCTCCTGAAAGTGCATAATCTAAAACAACCTTGATATCTTTTGGTTTGGCATTTGAGATTATTGTTGATACTAATTCTTCGTTTATATTTGGAGAGATTGCAGATGTTGATTGAAGAATATTAATAGCTCTTCTACAATCTCCTTCACTTCCTTCATATAATATTTCTAATGCTTCTGGAGAAATTGTAAGTTTTTCTTCCTTAGTTATTCTAAGTATAACTTCTTCAATATCTTTTTTCTCTAATAATCTAAATCTAAAGATTGCACATCTAGATTGAATAGGATCTATTATTTTACTTGAATAATTACAAGATAAAACAAATCTACAGGTTGCTGAATAATTTTCCATTGTTCTTCTTAAAGCTTGTTGAGCTTCTGGGGTTAATGCATCTGCCTCATCTAAAAATATTACTTTAAATGGAATATTCCCAAGTGATTTTGTTCGTGCAAAATTTTTAACTTTTTCTCTTACAACATTGATACCTCTTTCATCAGAAGCGTTTAATTCTAAATAATTATCTTTCCATGCTTCTCCAAAAAGTTCCTTCATTACTATTAATGCTAAAGTTGATTTTCCTATCCCTGGAGGACCTGCAAAGAGCAAATGAGGTATATTCATAGAGTTTGTTAAAGCTTCAATCCTCTTTACAATATCTGCTTGTCCAAATACCTCAGAAAAAGTTTTTGGCCTATATTTTTCTGTCCAAATTTTACTAATCTCCATTATAGATTATCTTGAAGAGTACTTATAAAGATTATTATGATAGAAGGTAATTGATGGTTCTTTATATTATATAAGCTTTAAAAGCTTAGAAATCTTATCTAAAAAATATAAAATGATTGGGTTTGAAATTTTTATACTTTTTTTAGCAGGTTTAGGTGCAGGAATGGTTACAGGATTACTTGGCGCTAGTGCTGTTATGGTTGCAGCACCTTTAATGATTCTCTTTTTAGACTATTCTGCTTTTAGTGCGGTAGGAATAAGTTTAGCAACAGATGTTTTTGCTTCTTTAACAACAGCATATGTTTTTCATAAACATGGTAATATAAATATTAAACCTGCAATACCTTTGTTAATTTTTGCTGTTGTTGGTGCTTATTTAGGAAGTTATTTTTCTTCATCATTTGATACTAGTTTTTTATCAAAAATTATTGGATTATCTGTTATGTTAACAGGATTTAATTTTATGAAAAGAGGTGTAAAATGGGATATAAGTTATTTAGAGAAAAAATTTAAATTAGGTAATAAAAAAGTTCAGGTTGTTTTTTTAGCTATCCTTGGATTAATTGTAGGTCTTATTGCAGGTACTTTTGGAGCTGGAGGGGGAATAACTTTACTGATAGTATTGGTATTGCTTTTGAAATATAAAGTTCATATGGCTATAGGCACTTCTGTTTTAGTTATGGCATTTATAGCTCTTTCAGGAACAATTGGTCATGTTGTTTATGATAGTGTTCCTTTTTATCCTTTTGTTATAGCCTCTGTAGGGGGTGTTTTAGGTGCATATTTTGTTGCTCATAAAACAAATACTCTTTCAGAAGAAAGATTGAATAAATTAATAGGCCTAGTATTTTTTGTTTTAGGTTTCCTCTTATTTTTAAAAGAATTATTATATCTATTTTAAGATTACCTGCTTCTAGCTCTTCTAAGCTTTCTTTTATGCTTTTCTTTTCTAAGTCTCTTACGTTGCCACTTCCAACGCATTTGTCTTTTCTTTTTCCAACGTCTACTTGATCTTTTCATGTTAAATTTTAGAAGAATTTGTTTTTAAAGTTATCTACTCTTGGTCACACCTATTTTTGGACAATTGTTGTTTAAGGGACATTGACTGCACATAGGAGAAATGGGTTTACAGATTTCTCTTCCAAATAAGATTAAAATTCCATTTGCTTCTTTAAGAAATTTCTTGGGTATAGAATCTTTTAATATAAGCTCTGTTTTGTCTGCATTGTTTGTTTTTACCCATTTTAATCTATTTGCTATTCTATGAACATGTGTATCTACTACAATATATTCTTGACCAAATGCAAAAGATAATACAAGGTTTGCTGTTTTTATTCCAATTCCTTTAATTGATAAAAGTTCATCTCTTGTTTTAGGAATTTTTCCATTGAAATCTTCAATTAAAATTTTAGATACATGTTGAAGTGTCCTTGCTTTTTTCTTATAATGGCCTGAAGAAAAAATAATCTTTTCAAGTCTTTTAATTGGGAGATTAAGGATTTTTTTAGGAGTGTCTGCAATTTTGAAAAGTTCTTTTGAAATTTTGTCTGTTATTTCATCTTTAGCTCTAAGAGAGAGTAGGCAAGAAATTAATATTTTAAAAGGATCTGGTTTTATCCTCATTCTATTAAGAGTTGTCCTTTCATCAAAATTATTATATTTTTTTGCAAGGAGTTTTATTACATCTTCAATATTTTTATTAGGTGTCATTTTAGTATTAGCGCTCCCTCCGGGATTTGAACCCGGGTCACAGCCGTGAGAGGGCTGCATTCTTGGCCACTGAACTAAGGGAGCATTCAATCTAGGTTGAATCAATTCTTTATAAATTTTTCAGAAATTTACTTTATTAAAAAGATAGTATCATTAGGTCTAACCTTTTCTGGAACCTTTATTCCTATATGGTCTCCTTTTCCTGCTTTAGTTACTTCTTTTTTTTCAATTTGCATACTTGTGATTTCCTCTTCAAAATCAGTTGTATGACCCTTTATATGGATTTTGTCCCCTATTTTCATTTTATCTGAAAGTTTTATAGCAGCTACACTAACATGTTCAAAATAGCTAGAGACTTTTCCAATTTCTTTTTCTTTCATATCATGTTTAAGGGGAGAGGATATTTAAATTTAGTGATTAGGAATGTTTTTAAGATATATTGTGTAAAGAAGAATAATAGCCTTGCCCGGATTCGAACCGGGGTCTCGACCTTCAGAGGGTCGAATCCTTGACCGCTAGACTACAAGGCTTTTAAATTGTTTTAATCTTTCTTTGTGCCTGTTGTTTGAAAATCCGATTTCTTTTAAATATCTATTTATTTCTTTTTTTCTTGATAAATAAAATCTTCTGTTAGAAGTTATATTTGAAGGATGAAATTTTAGTCTTAGAAAAGCTTTTCTTGTATCTTTTAGGAGACTAAAATTATGGTTTGTGAAATTAATTCTTAGAAGATTTGGATCTTTTTTAGACATTCTATGGATACACCCATCAGTATCAATTAATCCTCTTAAACAACTTTTTAGATATTTATCTTTTTTGAAGATCCATTTTGGAATTGTTGATTGGTTTGTAATCTTGTTTCCTGGTTTGATCCCCATTTTTATAAAAAAATTAATGAGTTCTTTACTATATAGATTTAGAAATCTTTCATTTTTCTTTTTTATCAATACTTCTGTTATTTTTAAATTAAATATTTTTTCGCACAAGGGTTTTAAATAATTTTGGTGATAATCCATATCTTTATTTAAATCTCCTGCAATTTTTATACAATAAACTCCAATTTTTTTCCCTTTTTTTATTGAACATACATGTCCATCTCCTAAAACAGCCCCAACAAATTCAGCTAAATTTTCATTAAAATTTATTTCTGGTAATATTTTGGTAGACCCCAAAGAATTTTTACCTCCCTTTGATTGCCCCCAGTGATCTTTGAGTTTTTTCTTTATGAATTTATCAAAATTTATTTTTCCCAATAGACATAATTTTTTATAAGTTTCTTTGTTTAATGTTCTTATTTCATTTTTTAGTTCATAATAGAGATAAGCTTCGTTAATATTTAATTTTTTTGCTAATTGTTTCCATGTTTGCTTGTTTTTTGCTTTAAGAATTAATTCTTTTTGTTTTCCTTTTTGGAGCATAATTCTCATTCAAAAATAAGTTAAAGAAACCTTATATATCTTCTTGACCACTACACCATAGTTAGAAATGTTTTTATACCCCTATGATTTATTTTTATCATGGTAATTGGAGTAACTCTTTTTATTGTAGCTGCACTTGTTATTGCTATTTGGGTTTTAATTGAAATGAAGAGAATGCAACATAAAGTATTTGCAATTGTATTGATAGGATTAATTATTTTTTCATATGTTAGTGCAGCAGTATTATTTAAAGATAAAGAAATTGATTTTAAAACAACTTCAGGACTTATGGAAGCTAGTAAAATTTATTTTTCATGGATGGGAACTATTTTTGGGAATTTTAAACAAATAACTGCAAATGTTATAAAAATGGATTGGAAATCTGTAAATGAAACAAAAGGTTCGCGAAGATCTAGGCGATGAGAATTATTGTTTTATTTTTGATAGTTGCTATTTTAAGTGGATTATTTATTATAAGTAATAATAATTTATATATTTATGAACAAGAGGGTAGAGATATCTTTGTTGAATTATATTTTGATTGGATAAATCAACTATCTTTTAATCCCGAATTCTTAACAGGGGATGTTGTTAAGTTGAATTGGTTTCCAGAGTAATATTTAAATAGGTTGATTTGTTATTTGTTTTATTAAGATGGTGAAAAAAAAGAGAGCTAAAAAATCTAAGAAAAGTTTTAAAAATAGATTTGCTAAAAAATTTAATCAAAAAAGATTTATTCAATCTTTAAAAAGTTTAATAGTATATTCTATTTTAACTTTAATATTTTATTGGCTTTCAAATGTTTTTTTAAATGAAGTTTCTGTTTATTTATTTTGGGCATTAGCTGTTATTTGTGGTTTAATTGCTATGGCTTTCTTAATTATTGTTTTAATTTTTATCTTTTTGAGATGGTTTTTTAAATAAAATAAGATAGATAATTTTTTATAGGACTTAATATAATCTTTAGCTATGCCTCAGTGGCTCAGTGGTAGAGCGTTGCCTTGGTAAGGCAGAGGTCCTGAGTTCAAATCTCAGCTGAGGCTTAATTTTTCTTTTCGGCACCTTTATAAAATGAGCTAATTAAGATTAATAATGGCCGAAGATAGAAATTTAGATACTTTAAAACAAGAATATAAGATAATTCAAGAAAAATATAATTTACCTAGTTTTGATGAATTAAATCGTGATTTTGCAATTGAAAAAGCTGTGGAAATTCAAACAGATTATCTGATTAGGGAGATAAGAAAACTTGTTGCAGATAGAATTTACAATTATATGAGGCTTATGGAAGTTATGATGAATCCTCAAAATGCTCCCTTGTATATATTTTCTCTTATTAAAACAATGAATGAAGATGATAAGAAAAAGCTTTCAGATATTTATAAAAAATTTTCAGATAATGAAATAGCTTTGATTAAAATGGATATTCATTTTGATGAAGAAAAAGAAGCTGAATTTATAAAAAATTCTTATAAGATTTGGGAAAGTATGAAAGATGATATTTTATCTTTAATTGAAAATGCTGAAAAGAAATTAGGAAAAGAAAAAGATTCCCAAGTTAAGAAAGATTATTTTGGATAGTGAAGTGCAGAAATCATTATAAATTAGAAATTATTAAATATAATATGGCTAAAAAAGGAATGTCTAGTGTGATTTCAACTTTTTTAATAATTTTATTAATGTTGGTTGCTATTGGAATTATTTGGGGTGTTGTAAAAAATGTTGTAGTTAGTGGATCTGGCCAAGTTTCTTTAGAGAAATTTAATTCTGATTTACAGATTGAAAGAGTTTTGTTAAGTGAAGATGATGTAAAAGTAGTTGTTGAAAGAGGTAGTGGAGGGGGGAAAATTGTTAAAATTAATTTTGTAATTGATGATGGTGAAAATTCAGAATCTTTTGAAATTGAAGCTGATTTACAAGCATTGGGAAAATCTGAATTTACAATAAATCCTGAAATGCCTATAGATTCTATAAAAAATATAAAGATTGCCCCAATATATTCTTCTAGTTCAGGTAATGAAGTTTCTGGAGATGTTAGTTATAGTCTTAATGTAGAAAATTTAGATATAGGAGAAGGTGGTGAAGAAGAAAGTGGAGAATGTGATCCTGCTTGTGATTCTTTGCAGGTATGTAATGAAGAAACTTGGGTATGTGATGAAATACCTGTTCTTACAGGTCTTGTTTTATGGTGGGATTTTGATGGAAATGCTATAGATGAAATTGAAGGTCTTACAGGGGTTGTTACAGATGCAACTTTGACTACAGGTCATTTTGATCAAGCATATGATTTTGATGGTGATGAAGATCAAATTTTTATTCTAGAAACTGAAGAAGGTGATGCTTTTGATGATATCTCTTCTGAAATTACATTTAGTTTATGGATTAAACCAGAAGATATGGATACTAAACAAAAACCAATTCATAGGCATGGTTGGATGGAAATTATAATAGAAGATAATGAATTAGAAGTTAAATGGGAAAATGATGAAGATGATAGTTTAAAACCAAAAATCCAGAATTTAGAAAGTTATGAAAATCAATGGATTCATATTGTTACGACTATTTCTGGAAGTGAGGCAAAACTTTATTTAAATGGAGATGAATTTATTGCTACAGATTCTGAAGATGATTTTGAATTCAAAAATGGTGGAGATTTTTATATAGGAGCTAAAGAAAATTTTGATGATCCTTTTAATGGAATAATAGATGAGATAATGGTTTTTGATAGAGCTTTATCTGATTTAGAAGTTTTAGAATTATATGGTTTAAGTTCAAGCTAATTCTTTAAAAATTTCTTTTAAATTTATTTCTAATATTGCTATAGGCATTTTTATTTTCCAGTTGCTTAGTATTTTTGGATGAACTTCACCAATATATCCTATTTTTTTATTTTTTAATAAAATATTTGCAGATCTTCCTTCGATAAGAATACTTGGAATTTTTTTTGGTTCTTCAAAATTTAGATCTAAATTGGCCATTTTAAATAGATATTCTATTGTTTGTTTTATTTCAGTATAATTTCCAGGTGTTAATGCTATTGCTAAATTTGTGGTTTCTTCTATTTTATTTGAATGTTCTCCTTGGTTGAAGACTGTTCCTATTTCAAAGATTTTTTGAGGATATTCTGCATCCACATTTTCAGAAATATTTTTGAGTAAGTAGTGGCTTAAATCTTTTCTTAGAATATTATATTCTGTTTTTGATTTTTCAACTTCTATATAATTTTTTTCTTGTTTTTTTGGTATTCCCTGTTTTGAAAACTGATTAAGAGTATTTGTTAAATGATAGTTAGAAACTTCAAGGATATTTAATCCTGTTAAAATATTAGATATTTTTCTTTTAATTGTTTCTTTTTCATCTTCTTTTCCAATAGAGGATATCTCTGGGATTTCTGGGATGAAATTTTCATAACCATAAGCTATTGCTACTTCCTCTATTAAATCTACTTCATGAATAATATCAGTTCTCCATGCAGGTATTTCAACAATTCCTTTTTCATAATTATGACCCATTTCTCTAAGGTGTTTTCCTAGTTCTTTTTCTGTTAAAGTTAAACCTAATAATTTATTAGTATTTTCTAAAGAGATTTTCATTTTTTCTGAGTTTAGATTAGGGGTTGTTTCTTTTATTCCTGATTTTAATTTCATTTGATAGATATTTCCACCCATATCTGCTAAGCAGGTTACAATTATGTTTAGGCATTTTTTTAGAATATTGAAATCAGAACCAGAACATTCTACAAATACATCTTTAGTTTTTTCTGTTACCTTTCCTGTTAGTTGGGAATTTATTATTGGGGGCATACTTAATATTTCTTTATTAGCATCTATGAAAATTGGGAATTTAGTTTTTCCAGATAAAAGATGTGCATATTCTTTTCCTGTTGGATGTTTTTGTAATATCTCTAATCCAGACATTATTCTTGGAGATTCTAAAGGTAGAAATTTTATTTTATCTGGTTCTAAAGCTTTATAGGTTATTGGAAGTTTAATTTTTTCAAGCGGATAAATTCCAATTGCAAGTTTTTTTCTTTTTCTTCCAAGTGTTAGATGTAATTTTTCCTGAATTTCTATTAAATCTTTTATTTTATCGTCATTTAATCTTAATTCTTTTACAATAGCACATGCTGTAAATGGTCTTACATCTTTTACAGAAGATTCAATAAATACTTTGTAATTTTTTTCAGGAGAATTTAAAATATATTTTTTTAATCCTGTTTTTTTGCCCATGAAAGCTGAGAATCCCCGTTTAAATCCTTGATAGGATAATAAATCTGGCCTATTTGGAAATATTTCTATTTGAACTTCATTTTCTTCTAATTTTTCAATAGGTGTACCAAACATAGCAATTTTATTTTGCATGCTATCATTTAATTTTCCAAAGTCTTTTTCAAATTGTTTTTTTGTAAATGTTACTATAGCCATGATAAGACACCTACGGTTTCTTGATCTTCAACTTCCCTTTTGTTTAATTTAATTTTATACATCATTTCATCCAAAATTTCATTTTTCTTAATTTAGTTATATCGTTTTTATAAAGTTCTCTTAAATCTTTTATCTCATAATAGTTTGTAAGTATTCTATCAAAACCAGGACCCCAAGCTAATACAGGTATTGGTTTTCCTAATAATGGAATTGTTACTTCTGGTCTAAATATTCCTGCCCCACCTAATTCTATCCACACTTTTCTATCTGGAAGCCAAACATCTATTTCTACAGATGGTTCTGTGTATGGGAAATATGCTGGTCTGAATCTTATTTTATCATAGCCCATTTTTTGGAAAAATTGTTTTAAATATCCTAAGAGATGTCTGAAGTTTACATTTTCATCTACAACAATTCCTTCTGATTGGTTGAATTCGAAACCATGGGACCAATCAACTGTTTCGTTTCTAAAACATTTACCTATTGCAAAAAACTTACAAGGTAAATCTTGAGGTTTTAAATTAGCAAGTGTTTGAGCGGAAAGACATGTTGTGTGTGTTCTCAATACTGATTTTTTAGCTTCTTCTTCATTCCATTTGTAATTCCAACCTTTACTTCCAACTGTTCCTTTTTCATGACTTTCTTGAATTTTTTTAACTAATTTTTTATCTGGTAGATTTGTTTTTTTATTTATGAAAAAAGTGTCTTGCATTTCTCTAACAGGATGATCTTGAGCTGTGAATAATGCATCAAAGTTCCAAAAAGAACTTTGGATTAAATCGCCTGTCATTTCTTTAAAACTCATATCTGTCCAAACTTTTCTAGCATAATCTGAAGCTTGATTCACAAAATGTCTTTTACCACCTGAAATTTTTGATACAGGATATTTAATATTATATCTTCTAAATTTTTTTCCTTTCCAAAGTGATTCTTTTTTTAGAATTTTTGGATTTATTTGTTCTATTAGGTTTCTTGATTTAATACCTGATTTTATTATTTGTTTTCCAAGTGTTGTTAATTCTATTTTAGAAGTTTTTTCTTCTTTTATTTGGATTAATTTTTTTCTATTTTGAAGAGATTTTAAAGCGTATTTTTGTTCATCTGTTAAAGAATCATATTTAATAGGTAAGATTTCTAAAAAAATCTCTTCTAATGTTTTTTTTGCAATTTCTCCTTTATTTGCATTAAGAATTATTTTTCCGTGCTTTAGTTCTATTAAAGCTTTCTTTTTTAGAATTCCTATTGATGCTTTAAATTCATCTATAGATAGTTTACTTTGCGCTTGTGCTTCTTTTAAGGGAATAATTCTTTTATTATTTAGAAGATTTAGAAGTCTTCTTTCTGGAAGTCCTTTTTTCTTGTAAAATGCTCCATTTATATCTATTTCAATTATTTTTTTCTTTTCTTGTAATAGGTTGATTATTTGTTTATCTTTTAAATATCCTAAAGCTCTTGTTACAGAAGTTTTATCTAAATTTGATTTTTTACAAATATTTTGAATGTCTTTTTCTTCTATATTTGGTAATATCTTTTTCTCATTTGGGCTTAATGATTCGATTATTTTTTTTATATCCATTTTAATTTTAAGAACTTTATGTTAAAAAATGTTTGTTTTATTAAAAGTCTTTAAACATAGAAGTAGGCATGCCTAGAACAGTTGCTAGAGCTTTTAAGTTATGAGAATTTCTTTTGTTTTTGTCTTTTAACATAATAAATTTCATAGCTATTTTATTTTTATTGCAGAGTTTAATATTTTGTTTTACTCTTGCTAAAATTAAAGATCTTGATTTTCCATTTGATTCTATTATTTCATCTAAATTTATTCCTATTGTGATATTTTTTTTCTTTGCTATTTTTGCTAGGACTTGATTTAATCCTGAATTTCTTTGTTTTTGTTTATCTTTTCTTTTAGCTTGATTAAGAAGAAGAATATCAATTGATTGTTTTTCAAGGATTTTTCTGTTTAGATCATCGTTTTCACTTGTAAAAATAATTGTTTTATCTTTATTTTCATTAATTTTCTTTTTAATTTTTTCCCTTGCTTTTTCAAATGTTGTTTCGTGAATTAAGATGCTTGTTTCCATGTTATCCTGTAATTAATGTTCCTTTAAACTTTTTTCCTTTGAGAATTCTATCAAATTGTTTTAAATTATTTCCAACTATGTATGTTGTTGTTTTGTTTTTTAGAATTATTCTAGAAGCTGATTGATCTAGTACAAAATGTTGACCTGGTTTGAATTTTGTTTTATTTGCTAAATGATAAAATTTTTTCCAAGATACTTTTGGGATTAGTTTTGCTTTTTTGAATTTTTTAGGATCCTTATTATATAATCCTTGGACATCTGTCAAATTTATAAAATCTGTATTTAAGAAATTAGCTAGTTTAGCAGAAGTTCCATCAGAGGTTTCGTCTTTAGCATATCTTAATGCTCCACAAAATACAATATTGTACAATCTTAACATGTTTTTTACTTCTTGCATATCATGAGGAATTCCTTTGTTTGCATCTTTTCCAAAGAAGTAAGTCATAAATCTAGCATTTAATCTTGTTGTAGCAATTCCTAAATATCCTTGGAATATTTTCTTTTTAGGTGTGCTTTCTTTTTCTAATCCTGAAATATATTCTCTTGCAGTACTTCCCCCTCCGCAAACAACTACAAATTTATATTTGTGAGAATTTTTTTTAATTACTTGTTTGAAGTTTTTTAGATATTTTGTATTAATTTCTTTTGGAATAATCATACTACCACCTAGACTTAATACTATCACCTTTTTTCTCATTTTAATATTAGTTAATTTTTGTTTTTATAGTTTACTTTATGGTAAATAATTTATCATCTTTTACATTAAATATATCTAAACGTACTCCAGCATCTAACCAACCATGTGCATAGTTCAAAGCTGCAAAAGCATTCACATAATCTTTTTGTTTTTCAAAGTACTTTGCATCAGATAAGTAATTAGAAACCATTTCTATTATTTCTTTTGCATATTTTTCTTTTCCTTTAATTATGCTCTTTTTTGTTTTTCTCAAGGCTGTTGAGGTTAAATTGAAATATTTTTCTAGTTTTTGATTGGATATTTTGTCTTTCATATTAATTTGAATGAAAGAGAATTTTTAAATTTAGTGTTATGATGGATTATGCAAATGTTTTTAAATAGTTTTTAATTATAATAAGGCATGGCAAATAAAGCAAAAGCGGTTATATGGAGTTTGATTGTAGTTATTTTGGTACTTGCGATAATTTTGATTTATGCATTTGCAGTGCAACCTGCTATTAACACTAAGCAAGTTACAATTTACAATGCAGGGTATCAGACAGCTCAAGCAGATTTCATTAATACAATGTGGGCTCAAGTGAATCAACAAGGATATGTACAGATTCCTTTAAGTGAAAATCAGTCATTATTTTTGGCACCTTTCGATCCACAACAATCAGCTGCACAATAATTTTTTTAATTTTTTTAATTTTTGAATTTCTTTTTATTATTTTTTAATAAATTTCAAAGATTCTTTTTTTTATTTTTTAATAATATTTATAAAG
>Ga0233436_1000221_pt1 | contig 68829 bp, 50 predicted proteins | sample SI_122_August201_2_FD_182723 | JGI IMG/M metagenome (GOLD analysis project Ga0233436, IMG submission 182723) | Seawater microbial communities from Saanich Inlet, British Columbia, Canada - SI_122_August2016_150_MG | ecosystem: Environmental > Aquatic > Marine > Inlet | place: Canada: British... | reverse complement strand
AAAAACTTCGTCATATGGTCATTTTGGAAGAAAAGATCCTGATTTCTACTGGGAAAGAACAGACAAGGCAGATCAAATAAAGGATCTTGCCGGAATATAATTTATTTGCTGCCCTAAGTTAACAAAAGCCGCCTGAATTTGAAATTTTGAGTTCAGGCGGCTTTTTTTATTGACATAAATGAAGAATACTAGTATTTTGCATAGAAAACAACATATCAACATATTTTGATATATTTATTTTAAAAAAAATAACAAGGAGCAAAAAATGCCACAAATAATTAAAGATCCTTCTTACATAGATCTTGACCTCAGCCTGAAATACAAAATTAAAGACATTGCCCTGGCAGAAGAGGGGCACAAAGACATGCAGCTTTCAGAAAAAGAGATGCCGGGACTCATGGCTATAAGAGAAAAATATGGTAAAGAAAAACCTTTTAAGGGTTTGAAAATAATGGGCAGTCTTCATATGACCATTCAGACAGCCATGCTCATTGATACCCTTTATGAGTTGGGAGCTGATATCCGCTGGGCTTCCTGCAATATTTTTTCAACCCAGGATCATGCTGCGGCAGCCATTGCACAAAAAGGATCAGCAGCTGTATTTGCGTGGAAAGGTGAAACCCTTGAAGAATTCTGGTGGTGCACTGAACAGGCACTCATCTGGCCGGATGGTTCAGGACCTGATCTGATTGTTGACGATGGAGGGGATGCAACCCTTTATATCCATCAGGGTGTGAAACTGGAAAAAGATCCCTCTCTGCTGGATCATGAAACCAATAGCCTAGATGAGAAATGCCTCATGGACAGGTTAAGGGTAAGCTTTCAGGAAAATCCGGAAAAATGGACCCATATTGCTAAAAAGATTCGTGGTGTATCAGAAGAGACAACAACCGGTGTACACAGGCTGTATCAGCTTGCTGAAAAAAATGAACTGCTTTTTCCTGCCATAAATGTAAATGATTCCGTGACCAAATCAAAGTTTGATAATCTTTATGGATGCCGGGAATCACTTGCAGACGGGATCAAAAGAGCAACGGATGTCATGCTGGCCGGTAAAACCATTGTTGTTGCAGGATATGGTGATGTCGGTAAAGGGTGTGCAGCATCAATGAAAGGGTATGGTGCCATTGTATGGGTCACTGAAATAGATCCGATCTGTGCACTCCAGGCAGCCATGGAAGGCTATAGGGTAGTGACAATGGAAGAGGCCGCCCCCCATGGTGATATCTTTGTTACAGCAACGGGCAATTACCATGTTATCAAGGGCGAACACATTAAACAGATGAAGAATGAATCCATTATCTGTAATATTGGCCATTTTGATAATGAAATAGAAATGAGTTATCTGGATAACCATCCAAAAGCTGTAAAAATAAATATCAAACCCCAGGTGGATAAATGGACACTGGAATCGGGCCGCTCTGTTATAGTCCTTGCTGAAGGAAGACTTGTGAACTTGGGTTGTGCAACAGGGCACCCAAGCTTTGTGATGAGCAACAGCTTTTCAAATCAGACCCTGGCCCAGATTAAACTGGCCAAAGAGGATCTTGAAACTAAAGTTTTTACACTGCCTAAGGAACTTGACGAAGAAGTGGCAAGGCTTCATCTGAAAAATCTTTCCGTCAATCTGACACAGCTGACACAAGAGCAGTCCGAGTATTTAGGGATTCCTGTCAACGGCCCTTATAAGACTGGTCATTATAAATATTAAGTAGTGCCTGATCGAAAACAGCCAATTTTCCTGATTACTGCCAAGCATATACCGTGTTTTAACAACGCTGTCGGACAGGATGAATCGGCTCACAAAATGTTATTTTTGAGTGAGCCCTAAGTTCGCAAAGGAGCCTATGCTTCCAAAATTTTCAGGTTTTCGGTCAGACACTAAAGATTTGAGAATTAAGCTTACAGGCTATTATGGCGATGTCTGGTTCCTGTAAGTTTAATTTTTTAAACTTATCAGTATTTAATTTTTATTCTTTAATTTCAGTATCTTATATATTTAGACTTGATTTGACTGATTTTAAAGTTTAAATATTTGAACTTTTATTGAATAAATGGTCATAAAAAACCAATGAAAAATTCGGAAAATAAAAAATATGAAAAAAACATTTGAGAAAATTGAGTAAAATGAGTATGTTATGATATTATTTAATAAATAATCAAACTTGGCACGCCAATTGCTTTATTGATATATCGTATAACAAATATTAATTTTTTCATCTTTTTTTCCTTTTCTTATAAAGGCTGCTTTCAACAAAAGCAGCCTTTTTAAGTTTCACTATGTATCAGGTTAATGATTTCATCATCATCCGGGAATCGTTTGGCCTGATTTTTTGAAAAAATAGTTTTTCCATCCATAATCACTTCATACACCCCATTTGAACCGACAATCAATTCAGATATTATGCCAAACTCTTTTTTTAGGGTATCTGCCAGACCGGCAGCTCTTGGTTCATAGTTTCAGACTGAACAATAATTGATTTTAATCTTCATAATTTCCCCTTTCATTTGCGATTTTTACTATTTACCAGGTAAAATAAAAATGATCAATTCCAGTTTCATAAAAAATCAGTGCAGGGCAATCACATGTAAATAATATTTGGTTAGTATCCTCAACAAGGATTGTAATTATTGGCAAAGTAACTAGTTCAGGTCAGGTTGCCTTGGATGAGCATTTTGGGGTCTGTTGCTACAGGCTCTGTCGGGTGTAACGTTAAGTGGCGGGAACTGTCTGAGTGAAACGAGTTTTTCCGCCACAAGTGTAGCCCGACATAGAGTATGTCAACATGTCCCATCCAGCGAAGAAAAGGTGAACTGACCTGAACGGGTATGGAGTAATCATAAGAAAGTTACATGCGTTGGCCCTGCATAAAAAATCAGTGAGGTTTTCAAAAAGAATAATCATAAACGGGGATTATTTTTATTCCTGAAATTCAAACAAGAAAAAAGCTCGACATTCAATCAAATTTGTTCTAATGCAAAAGTAAAAAAAAATGTAATTGTTCAGCCCATTAAAAAAATTATCACCAAAGCCCTGTCTGATGGATATTTACAGGAGGTTAAGCGAATAGCCTCGAAACAAATATCCATCTGACAGGGCGGGTTCAAGCGCAAGAGCTTAAATAATTACAAAAAATTATAATAGGAGATCATTAATATGCTTTTTCATATGCCGGCCAGGTTGTATTTCGGATCAGGAGAAATTAACAATCTTAGATTAATTGTTGATGAATATCTGAAAGTAAAGAATCCAGTTCTTATTACGGATAAAGGAATTGTTCAATCCGGATTACTGGACAATGTATTAAAACAATTTCCTTGTATCAAAATGTTTGATGGGATTGAGGCAAATCCTAAATCCGATACCATCAATAAAATAGCAGAAAAAATACGTCGAATGAAACCTGACCTGGTAATAGGATTTGGAGGGGGAAGCCCCCTTGATGCAGGAAAGGCCCTATCCCTGCTTGCTACAAACCATGGCAATATTGAAGATTATGAAGGAAAAGAGAAATATAAGAACGACCCTCTGCCGTTTCTTGCTATTCCCACAACCTGCGGTACTGGAAGTGAAGTTACATGGGTTTCAGTGATTACAGATGTGAACAGAAAATTTAAAATGAGCATCAAGGGCCCTAAAATGTATCCGGCTGTTTCCATTGTGGATCCGGATTTAATTAAAACCCTTCCTTCATCAATTATCGCATCCACAGGCCTTGATGCCTTGACCCACGCAGTTGAAGCCTATCTTTCAAAGCCTGCCACCTTTATTACGGACAATCATGCAGTAAAGGCCGTTAAATTAATATTAGGCGCTATAGAAGGAGCATATGATGATATTGAAAACCACCATACAGAGCGTGAAAATTTAATGTTTGGCTCAACCATTGCAGGATTTGCCTTTGGTAATTCCGATGTAACGGCCGTCCATTGTATTTCCGAATCCATCGGGGCATTATATGACATTCCCCATGGCGTGGCAAATTCAATCTTTCTGCCCCATGTACTTTCCTATAACCTGCCGGACTGCTTTGTTAAAATGGCAACACTGGCAAGACAGACCGGGATTGATGAAGCAGACGACATGACTGCGGCCGAATTTTTTATCCAGAATATAAAAAAATTATCAAAAAGGCTTGGAATTCCTTTATTCAGGGACTTAAACATTGGAAAAGAACAATTTGATAGGATTTCCAAAATGTCATTTGAAAATAATTCCACACCTTCAAATCCAAGAAAGCTTGGACAGGAAGATTATCTTAATATTCTTGAAAATGCCTATGAATAATAAGGCCTATATATAGAAAATCCATTGACAATCTTTTAGTTTGTCATTCTGAAAAAATAGTTTTATCGGATGGTTTTATTATTTATTTTTTTTTGTATCAGTGTGATTAAAAATGAATTTTTTTATTTTTTTCACATGGGGAATCAATACAATAATAACAATGGCGCCAAAAAGATACTGGATCATGTGATAGCGTTGCTCTAGAAAATCAAAGCAGTAAAACCAGATAATGATTGCGGAAAAGGTGCCTAGAAAAGTGGCGGAAAAATTTCTGAACAGGCTTAATCGGAGCATGTATCCGATGATGGATCCAACCACAGGTCCGGTCACAGGAAGAGGTGCCATGACAAAGAAAAAAATGCCAATCCATCCCAGGGGTTTTATTTTTTCTTTTTGGGTAAGGGCTTTTTGGGATAGCCGGTCCATTAATTTTTTTAACCATTGAATTTTAAGATAATTGGTGGTGCTCAAAACAAAACCGGAATAAGTGAAACAAACGATGAGAACTTCAATATAAAAATTATATGCAATGGTGGAAAAGGCACCAAAGCCGTTGATAATGCAAAGACCAATGCCGGCAGCCCGTCCACCAAAAGTATGGGCAAAAAAGACAAGGGCAAGGATTTTTGCTGTTTGAATTTCAGTGATACCGGTAAATCCGATAAAAATAATGAGCAGAAGGCTTAAAAAAATACCGCTTAACAAAAGTCTGCCTTCAGTTGTGTTTAATAGAGTATATTTCATATAAATTTTACAATTTCAGGTTCATTATTCCAGCCAGCAACTTAAATAGATTAAGAAAAGTATATTGTCAAGATCTATGGGATTGTACGGGACCCGGGAAGAATTTTTAAGGTCTGCATGGAATCATGCCTTTCGGGTCTGCTCAGGATGACACTCAATATTTCAGGTATTACTTTTTTATTACAAATTTCCATAAGGGCAATAGCATATAGTTTCCTTACGTCCCAAAATGCTCATCCAAGGCAACCTGTCCTGAACTAGCTGCTTTGCCAATAATTACAATCCTTGTTGAGGATACTAACCAAATATTGTTTACATGCGTTGGCCCTGTACCGTCTGCCCTGCGGATCAGGGCAGACGGTGATATCCTATTGATACTTGGCTTTGATGAAAGTTAAAGATTCGTTTATGGCGTTCAGGGTGAGATCCAGGTCAGCCTTGGTATGTCTGTAACTGATATAGGCATGGTGAAAAGGAGTGAAAAAGAATCCTTTCCGGATAAGCTGGGTGTAAAAATCCTTTCGTTTGCCTTTGTATGCGCCTGTATCATCTTTTTTAAAAGTGATGTAGAACATTGGAGCCACGCCCGTCAGCTCAGCACCTATATCATATTTGTCTATTAATGCCTGGATGCCTTTCATCAGCATTTTCCCCTTTTCCCATATATCTTCAAGCACATCATCCCGTTCAAGGATTTCAATGGTTTTAAGTGCAGCAACAAAAGCCTCGCTGTTGGGGAAAAATGTTGAAGAAATGAACAACTTGCTTTCAGCTGCCATCATTATATCTTTTTTGCCGGTTACAACAGAGATGGGATATCCGTTGGCCATGGCCTTGCCTAAAACTGTCAAATCCGGGGTAACACCGTAAAGTTTCTGAGCACCGCCCATTGAAAGTCTGAAACCTGTACGAATCTCATCATAGATAAGTACTGCTCCATACTTGTCTGCAATTTGTCTGGCCCCTTCAAGGAAACCAGGGTTTGGCTCCTGCATTTTTTGATGGTTGGGGTGGCCGAAAGGGGTCATGATAATGGCGGCGGTTTCACCTCCATGGGTTGCCATAAGCTCTTCCAGTTGTTCAAGGTTGTTGTATTGAAATTCAAAAACATCTTCATAGAATTTTGAAGGGATTCCTCCTTTCATCTCAACACACCAGTCATGCCAGCCATGGTAGCCGCATCGCATTACCTTAAGTTTTTTTGTGTGGGCCCGTGCAATACGGATGCTGGCTGAAGTAGCATCAGAACCTGTTTTTAAAAAAATGCTCATTTCAGAAGAGGGTACAATCTGTGTCAATTTTTTAGCAAGCTCATTCTGAAATTTCTGAGTCAGGCTGAAACAAAATCCTTTTTCTTTTATTTGTTTGTAAACTGCTTCATCCACTTCTTTTTCACAATATCCAAGGATGATGGGGCCGTAACCACAGAGAAAATCAACAAATTCATTGCCATCAACATCAATCAAACGGCAGCCTTTACCCGTATCAAGAAAAATAGGGTATTCCCCATTAATAAAATCGCCCGGCTTTCTGGCACCAAGAACTCCTCCGGGGATAAGTGTTAATGCTTGTTCAAACAATTCCCGGCTTTTAGTGATATTTAGTTTTTTGGTTTTTTTCATGGAAGGCCTCCTGATTTATTTGTCCTTTTCCAGTCGGTCGGTTTCAAACATGGATGAAATTTTTTGGGTCTGATGAATCCTTGCCCCTCTTTTTAAGAATGCGCCAAGGAATTTATCCGGATCAATGCAGCCTTCCGGGGCCACAACGCCTTTTATAGTAACATCACCTGCATCCATCATAAGAGATGCGATTGAGGCAGGAAGTCCTGTTCCCGGTGCCATCCTTCCCACCATATCAGCTGTGTATGTAATTTTTTTACCGTCTTTTTGCCCTTTTACAATGACTTTAAGTCCGGAAGACTGGGGACCATTATCTCTTCCCTCTGGAATAGTTTCCCATAGTTTTAGCGCCATGTCATATGGGCTTACCTTGGTTCCTTTAATATCAATGGGTTCAGACCCTAAAAGACCTGTCTTTTTTTGCTCTTGTATCAGTTCGTCCACCCATAAGGGGATAAGGGCTCCCTTGATGATCACGTTTTTAACCCCTTTGATGTATCTTGGCAGCGTCAGGGGCTGGGGATGTCCCACATATCGGACATGGCAGGTGCCAAGGGGCTCAAGAAATTGTTCTGCGACTTCTTCGGTCCCGCCTTCGACATAGACCAGTTTTCCATCAATATACTGGGGAATTTTTCCAAGTGTCATATGAAGACTGTGGTCCCATGCAGCACCTGCAAGTTCAGCAATACTTACCACCCAGTAAAGATATATTTCATCAACTTTGTCCATACGGTCTGCATACCACTTTACCAGGATATTGTTGGTGCCCGGATCAGAGCCCATGCCTGTAAGGACAGTTATACCTGCTTTTTTTGCCATATAATCAATATCTGAATTAAAAAGAATTTCGGTCCCTTCATAGTCGTCACAGATATCAATATAGTTTACCTTTGCCTCAACTGCTGCTTTGGCCACGGGCACAGCAGTCTTATAAAATGGTCCGGCCGTGTTGATAACCACATTGACATCCTTGAATGCCTTAACCATTAAGTCATGGTCATTGACATCCATTTTTATAAGGCTTGTTTTTTTATTCTCACGTAATTTTGTTGACAGTCTTTCAGGGTCTGGGTACAGATCAGCTAAAATAACCGCTTCCACCTGTTTTTGTTTTATCAAATCCCTTGCCACTCCCTGACCCATACCGCCAACTCCTCCTATGATTAATGCACGCATGTTTTCCCTCCTGTAAGTATATTATTTTTTTATTCTGTATGATCTGGTCAATTATTGTATTTTCTTAAAATTGTTTCAAGCACACTGCCTCCAATGGCACGCGCTTTTTCAGAAATCGTTCTGCAATATTCCTTATTCCCCCTGGGCTCAATGTCTCCGATTTTCAATTTATCAGCTACCATGGTGTTGTTTCTGATCTGTCCGCGTATAATTCCGTCAATCATCACTTTAACGGGAGTTTTGTCAACATACCCGACAATTTGTTCTTTTTTGACGATTGTGCCGATATCTAAAACGGAATGGAATATTCCGGCGCATGGTGCCCTTAGCACCCTTTCATAAGTATATCCGCCTGTATTTCCCGGGATACCCGTATCTTTTTGGGGACATCCTTTTAAAATAACTCTTCCAAGATTATGGCCCCTGTTGGTTTCTATGGCCATGTGCACATCTTTGCCGGCCTCAAATCCAGGACCAAGTCCTATTACTAAAGATGCTTCTAAAAGATTTGTCCCCAGATTTTTTTTAGCAATAATGGCATCTATCACCACATGGGGCTTGATCTCTTTAATGGATTTCCAATCCGGATCAATAATAACAGGGATGCTGTCGCTTTCCCAGATAGTCTGGAATTCATCTGTTTTCAAGGCCTTTTTTGCTTGAACACCTTCCACGATAATTTTACCATCATAGACTGCCTCGCTAAAAGAAACCTGCCTTCTGACGGCCATGGGGCTTTGTGTTTCCATCATGAATATATTTTTAAAATTGGATTGAAAAAGGCGGCAGGCAGTACCCGTAGCCATTTCTCCGGCACCTTTGACAGCAATAATAAGGTCTTTTATCTTCTCCGGCATAATCCTTTCCCTTTAACTTCAGATGTTTATCATCATTGTTTTTTTTCTTTAATTGCAGCAAGTATCTTATCCGGGGTTAAAGGGAAAGAGTCCATGTAAACACCGATTGCATTACTGACTGCGGAACTGTACCCCTGTGCTGCAGACATGGCAATGGACATACCGGCTTCCTTTGCTCCGTATGGTCCTTTTGGATCAATTGATTCCACGATGATATTATTTATTTTTGGAGGCATGTCACAGGCCAGTGGCAGTTTATAATCCAGCATTGTGGTGTTGATGCACCTGCCATCCTTCCACTCATGATATTCTGTCAGCATACCACCCTGACCACCCATTGCAATGGAGCCCTCAAACTGACCCTCTAAAACAAGGGGGTTCAGGGCATATCCAACATCCTGGGCAGCTGTTACCTCCATCACCTCAACCTGTCCTGTGTCGGGATCCACCTTGACCTCAACAATGGTGGTACCAAAAGAAAAAGCTTCACACATTTGTCCATATGGGTTGGATACCCATTCGCGTTTCATGTCCACCCTGGGCCAGTATCCCCCTTCGGCATTGACGGACGTAAAGTTTAAAAGACTGATACGTACCACTTTTCTAATGGGGATGGATTTTTCAGGGTCATTTTTGACAAAAATCATGCGGTTTGCAGCCGCAAGGGTTTCCGGCGCTACTTTTAATATTTTGGAAGCAACCTTGAAAAGTTTTTCCCTGCAGTTTGCTGCGGCATTTTTTACAGCCTGGCCGCCTACAAAGGTTGAGACCTGGGAATAGGAGCCCGGATCTGAAGATGTGGTTTCCGTGTCAGCTGAAACCAGGTGTATATCTTCGGGTAAAAGGCCCAGCTCTTCAGCAGCAATCTGGACCAGCATATTGTCATTACCCTGGCCGTTGTCCACAACGCCTGACATGACGGTTGCTTCTCCATCCTCGTTGAATTTAATAAAGGATTGGGAACCTCCGCGAATCCCCATGGGAAAGCCTGTCTGAACTGAATTGGTACCGATACCGATACCATGGAATGGTGGCAGTTTCCCCCATTTTTCCTTGAACCCGGATTTTTCAACAGCTTTTAAAATGGTTTCATCCATGGCGCATGAATCCACATAGGATTTAGTACTGGTATATTCACCCGATTGTCTGGAATTTTTCAATCTTATTTCCACAGGATCAATGCCAAGGTTTTCTGCAATCATGTCCAGCTGGGTATCAAGCCCACAGGCAAATCCGCGTCCGTGGGTTCTTATCATGCCCCTGATTGGCTTATTGGTATAAATTCTATATCCGTTGTAGCGAACACTTCCCATTCGATACGCCTGTTCCATTGAAAGAAAAGGGACACTTGTTGCAATGGGCCCCGTGCTTGAATATGCACCCCCGTCCATATAGCATGTGGTTTCCCTTGCCAGGACCCTTCCGTCCTTGTCCACACCGGTTTTATGTGTGGTGATCATGGAATGTCCCTGTCGGGTGGCAATGGTGTTTTCTTCTCTTGTGAATTCGATTTTTACAGGCTGTTTGGTTTTCTTCGCCAGAAGGGCACAAATATAGTCCACAGGGCATATCTCTGATCGTCCCCCAAATGCACCGCCAATGGCGATTTTTCTGACCTTTACCTTATGAAGGGGAATTTTGAATGCATTGGAGAGGGGTTTGGCTTTCATATGAGGTCCGCCATTGGGCATCCAGACTTCCAGGCAGTCTTCATGGTCAAACCTTGCAGCAATAGCATAGGGTTCAGCCTGGAAATATGATTCTTCAGATGCCACAAAGGTATCTTCCCTTATATAGTGGGCTTTTTTAAAATTTTCATCCACATGTCCGGTATCAATATTAACATGTATGTTTATATTGTCGGGAAAATCCTCATGGATGAGTTCTGTTTGTGAAGCCATGGCTGCCATGGGGTCAAATACTGCCGGCAGTTCTTCATATGTAACTTCGATTAAATCAAGTGCTTTTATAGCAGTCTCTTCATCAACAGCAGCAACCCCTGCCACCTCATCTCCTATGTATCTGACTTTTTGGGTTTGAATAAATTCCTGGTCCCGGGTATAGGCAAAGACCCCCCATTTAATGCCTTCGGTATCTTTACCTGTGACAACCGCCTTTACACCGGGCAGTGCCATGGCTTTTGAGGTATTAATATTTAGAATTTTGGCATGGGCGTATGGGCTGCGTTTTATTTTTCCCACCAGCATGCCAGGTAGTTTCAGGTCGGCTGTAAATTTTGCCTTTCCCATTACCTTGGCCCTGGAATCAACCCTGGGCATCCGTTTTCCGATGATGGTGTAATCAGACATCTTTTACTCCTTTGGTTTACTTGGCGCTTTTACAATCCAGGCAATGGTCTTTTGGATTACCCGCATGGGCCACGGCCTCTACAATCTTTGTATATCCAGTGCATCGGCAGATATTTCCTGCAAGGGCTTTTCGAATGGTTTTATCATCGGGCCTGGGATTTTCTTTAAGCAGTGCATCGGCTGACATGAGCATGCCCGGGGTACAGAATCCGCACTGGACAGCCCCATGGTCAATAAAGGATTGCTGAAGATCAGATAATTCATCCCCATTGGCTAAACCCTCCACCGTGGTGATTTTTACCCCCTGGGCTTCCATGGCAAGGGTCAGACATGATCTAACAGGTTTGCCATCCATATGAACAGTGCAGGAGCCGCAGGCACCTTCACCACAGCTCTCTTTTGATCCGGTCAGATCAAGCTTGTCCCGCAATACTTCCAGAAGGGTATCATTTTCATAGACCATGACCTCACAGGATTTATCATTAATATTCAAGGTGATCTGGATTTTTTCCATTTTATAAATACTCCAATATTTTTTCTTATGCTTTTATTGTTTCAGCAGTCTGCTCAAGTGCCTGAAATACCATTTGGGATACCATGGAGCACCTGTATTCAAGAGTTGCGCCTACATTGTGAACAGCAAAAGTTGCACTGCTATCCATTGAAGCGTCTGCGGCTTTTTTGAAAGCAATGGTATCGTTAAGCTTTTTCCCCTTTAAAGAAGATGAAATCTGGGCAAGAAAGAGCGGCGATCTGCCCATTGCACCAACAACGATCCTTGCCTCTGCTATTTCATTTTTCAAGGATGGCTTTAAAAGAACTCCTGCACAGACAATTGGGTAATCAATGGCAGATCTGTAGGCAAGTCTCTGATAGGAACTATGGGCGCCAAAAACAGGTATGATGATTTCCTTTAGAAGTTCATTGGATTCACATGCGTGGGGCATTATGCCGTCAGTGGTATAAAAGTCTGCAAGATCAATGGTTCTTTCATTACTTTTGCTTACCAGGGTGATGTCTGCACCCAGTGCCATAAGGGCGGTTGCACCGTCTGACTGGCAGGTGGAATTGCATCGATCAGCTTCTTCTCTGGCATAACAGATTTTTCCTCCATCCTTGTGGCAGGCCTGCCGGCCTGACCTATGGAAATCCGACTGATTGTAATGATGGCACCGATTGTCCTGGAGAATATTTCCCCCAATGGTTCCCCTGAAATGCTGTATGCTTATAGCGCCTATTTTTTTACATGCCTGGAACAGGGCTTTTGCCTCTTTTTGAATCAGATCAGAGTCAATAATATCTGCCAGGGGCGTTCTGGCTCCAATTTTAATAAATCCACTCTGTTTTTTAATATAGGATAACTCATTCAATGCCTTGAGGCTGATAAGAACTTTTGGTTTTAAGAGTCCCTTTTTCATCCTCACCAGAAGATCTGTACCCCCTGCAAGAATTTTTGCATCATCCTTGTATGTGTCTAAAAGATCAAGAGCCTCATCAAGGGTTTTGGGTCCTAAATAATTAAATTTTGGTAGTCGCACTTTTTTTCTCCTTTAAAGCAGCCAGCACTTTTTCAGGTGTAATGGGAAGATCAAAAATTCTAACACCCACTGCATCATAAATCGCATTTGCAATGGCGGGAGCTGTGGGAACACATCCGGGCTCCCCAATTCCTTTGGCACCAAAAGGGCCATATTCATCATATGTTTCAACAACAGGTGCTTTGATTCTTATGGCATCTTTTGCTGTAAATAACTTGTAGTCCCTGAAATTGGCATTCATGTTCTGTCCGTCTTTTGTCACAACTTCTTCCGTCAATGCATACCCGAGTCCCATGACCACGCCGCCATAAACCTGACCTTCAAGAAGCAGAGGATTGATGGCACGACCCACATCATGGGCTGCCACATAATCAAGGACCTTAACTTTGCCGGTCTCTTCATCCACCTTGACCTTGACGCCATGGGCACCAAAAGCATAAGTCACAGACATATTACCCTTGAATTCTTTGCCCATGTTTTCATTATCCGGGTCATAGAAAAAATCTGCCATGAGCATTTTGCCCTGGGGTGAAAAATGTGCTTTTCTCAATAATTTATCAATGGGCATACTTTTTTCTGGATCATCCAAGACAAAGATAGTTCTATCTTTTAAAACAAGGTTCTTCGGGTCTGCATCCAGAAGTTTTGACCCGTATTCCAATATGGTTTCTTTTACTTTTTTAGCAGCTCCCAAAGCTGCATTTCCAGCCACAAAGGTACTCCGGCTGGCATGGGCACCCACGTCCCATGGGCAGACATCAGTATCAGAATGCACCACATTTATATCTTCAACAAAAAGTCCCAGTTCCTCGGCCACAATCTGGGCTGTAATATTATCAAGACCCTGGCCCATGTCTGTTCCGCCGGTGAAGATATCCACCTTGCCATAATCATCCATTTTTAAAATAGCGCCGCAGCCGTCGGATTTATATATGCGGGCGCCACCTCCAACATGGATTAAAGAAGCAATCCCCGTTCCAATGCCTTTTTCTTTTGGACCGTCTATTGTGAGTTCTTTTTCAACTTCATCAATACATTCGGAAAGCCCGCATGAACTTATTTTGAAACCCTGTGGGGTTACATCCCCGGGCTGGTTCCGGTTAAGCCGTCTGATTTCAACTCTGTCAATTCCGGCTTTTTGAGCCAGCATGTCCAGTGTGGATTCAATGGCAAATGTTGCCTGGGGGTTTCCATATCCTCGCATGGCCTGGGAATAGGTGTTATTGGTATAAACACATTTGGCATTATATTTTACATTATCCACACGGTAAAGAGAGGTGATGGGCATCATCATGACGGATGGGGTTGTTGCACCCCATGAAGTATATGCCCCGTTGTCCAGAATCATTCTCATATCCCTGAAGGTCAGTTTTCCATTCTTATCGCATCCCTGTTTAATATAAATTACAGTGGGCTGTCTTGTTGAAGTGGCCTTGAACTCCTCAACACGATCAAACATAATTTTAACAGGTTTTCTGCAGGCATAAGCCAAAAGAATAGCAATATGCTCATAGGCATAAGTGTCAAGCTTTGAGCCGAATCCACCGCCAATAATGGGTTTAATGACCCTGACTCTTTTGTTTTCAAGCCCCATGGCTTTTAAGGATTCTAAAAAATCCTTCTGGGCAAGGGAGGGAATCTGGGTATTGGTGTGAATGGTCAGATTGTCGTTGGAATCAAACAGGGCAATAGCTCCGCTTGTGCCAAGGCAGCAATGGGTAACCCACTGGGTGGTAAATTTTTCTTCCACAACAAAATCAGATTCTTTTTCTGCTTTTTCAACATCTCCATAATGAAGTTTCCATGGCAGTTTGAGTACATTTGATTTATGATATTCATGAACCAGGGGAGAATCCTTTTCCATGGCTTTTTCAGGGTCAAAAATACCCGGGAGTTCTTCATATTCAATTTCAATAAGATCCAGGGCTTTTTTAGCAATTTCAGGACTTATGGCAGCCACAGCAGCCACTTCATCCCTGAAGGAACATACCTTACCTTTTTTTATGGGCGGATTGTCCTTGTAAAATCCCATTTTCATTTTTTTGGGAACATCCTGGCCTGTGAGAACTGCATGGACCCCTGCCAAAGCCCTGGCTTTTGATGTATCTATTTTAACAATACTTGCATGGGCATATTTGCAGTAAAGGATTTTCCCAAAGAGCATACCCGGCAACTTAATATCCTGGATATACTCGGCTCTGCCCATGGCTTTCTGGGCAGCATCCAGTTTCGGGATTCTTTTTCCAATAACATCGAATTCGCGGTTTGTATCGGGGTTTAAATTACTCATTTTGTCCTCCCTTATCCCTTGCAGCTTCAACAGAGTCAAGGATCTGAACGTATCCTGTACACCTGCAGATATTTCCTGCAAGGGCATGTTTTATCTCTTCATGCCCGGCCTTGGGATTTTCATCCAGCAAAGCCTTGGAAGACATTATCATGCCAGGGGAGCAGAATCCGCACTGGATACCTCCGTTGTCCACGAAAGACTGCTGCAGAGGATGTAATGTCCCATCCGTTGAGGCCAGGCCTTCAATGGTTTCAATGATCTTTTCATCTGCATCAATAGCCAGATACAGGCAGGAATTAATAGCAAGTTTGTCCACAATAACAGTGCAGGCACCGCATTCACCATTGCCGCATCCCTCTTTTGTTCCAATCAGCCCCATTTCTTCCCTTAAAAGGTGTAAAAGGGTCCAATGGTCTTTGATCTCGTAAGAGATTTTGTCACCATTTAATAAAAAAGATATGTTTGTTGCCATGGGTAATATTTCTCCTAACTGTTATTTTTAATTATTTCTAAGCATTTAAGACCCATCCTTTTTACATGGACCCGGATCATTTCTTTTCTGTGCCATGCTTTTCCTCTGATACTGTTTCTGACTTTGGATTCATCAGCGGCAATATTACCGGCTTCAATCAGGATTTCTTTGTTGATTTTTTTCCCGATCAGAAGTTTTTCTGCATCAAAGGCGCGCATGGGGGTAGGTGCTGCAACCCCCAGGCAGATCCTTGCCTTTGAACAGGTTTCCATGTCATCTTCCAGGGTTAATAGAACCCCGATACCGATGAGGGGCAGTTCCATGGCCGCCCTGCGGCCGAATTTAATATATGCGCTTCCAGTATTGGGTGCCTGGGTCGGAATCGTGATCTTTTTTAATATTTCCCCGGATTTTAAAATAGTTTTATATGGCGCAATAAAAAGGTCTTTCACCTGTGCGGATCGTTCCCCAGAAGGACCATGAAGCAGAGCCACACCATCAAGGGCGATTAAGGGAATCGCACCGTCTGCAGACGGTACTGCATTGATCAGGTTACCACCAATTGTACCAACATTTCTGACCTGCAAGGATCCTATATTGGAGACGGCATCATAAATAATTGGATACTCATTTTGAATCATCAAAGATTTTTCAAGGGTTGCATGGGTGACAAGGGCTCCAATGGACAGTTCACCCGTAGCTTCATTTTTATGCAGCTCACCCATTTCTTCTATTTTTTTAAGAGAAATCAGATAGTCTGGTTCCATCCAGCCTTCTTTAACCTTAACAATTACATCTGTACCCCCGGCGATAAACTTGGCAGTCTCACTGTGCTCACCATAATAGGAGATAGCCTTTTCAACTGTTGTGGGGGATAAATACTTAAAGGGTTTCATATAGTTTCCTTTCATTACTCTCTATTATCAAAGATGCGCCGGGTCTTGCCTGCAACCCTGGGAAGTTCACCATAGGCACAGATCTGTGCATTACAGCTGACCATTATCTTTGACTGTATCGTTTTTATGATTTTTAATTTTATATTTTCTATATCTGTTGAATCAACTTCCGTGCTTGCTTCCACCTTGATGGTCATATAATCCTTTCCATCATCCTTTCTTTCAAGATGCAACTGGTATTCGCTTCCCACATCAGAAATGGAAGACAAAATTTCATCAATCTGTCCCGGATAGATATTCACCCCTCTTAAGATGATCATATCATCGGAACGGCCCATTATTCTGTCATGCAGGGGGAGAATATTTCCGCAGGAACAAGGGGTGCTGATTTTGCGAGTCAGATCTCTTGTCCTATACCGTACAAGAGGTGATGCCTCTTTGTTCAGGGTTGTGACCACCATTTCGCCTACTTCACCGTCTTCAACGGGTTTAAGCGTATCAGGGTTTAAAATTTCAAGGATATATTTGTCTGCCCAATAGTGGATTCCTTCGTGCTTAGGGCAGTCAAGTCCCATTCCAGGACCGTAAAGTTCGGTCATGCCTGTAATATCAAACATGTCTTCAAGACCTAAAAGATCTTTTATTTTTGTATGCATGGCAGCACTGCAACGTTCCGATCCCATGATGATTTTTTTTAAATTAATTTTATCCTTAATACCCCGCTTATTAACTTCTTCGGCCATGAGAAGCGCCATGGATGCAGTGCAGCATAAAACAGTTGACTGCATGTCCAAAAGGAATTGGCACTGCATGTCAATATTTCCCGGGCCCACGGGAATGGCCATGGCGCCAAAGCGCTCACATCCCAGTTGAAATCCCATACCTGCTGTCCAGACTCCGTAACCCACAGCGATCTGAACCCTGTCCTCCTTTGTAAGACCCGCCATTTCATAACATCTTGCAAACATGTCAAACCAAATGTCCAGATCTGTCTGGGTATAGGAAAGAATTTTTCGTTTTCCCGTGGTGCCCGAGGAGGCATGGACACGGACCACATCTTTTTGGGGTACAGACAAAAGGGGTAAGGGATATCCGTCCTTAAGATCTTTCCCCATTGTAAACGGCAGCTTTGAAATATCGTCCAGGCACTTTATATCCTCGGGCATAACTCCGGAGGCCACGAAATTTTTCCTGTAAAAGGCAGATCCATTAAAGACATGGCTAACAGTCCACTTAAGTCCTTCAAGCTGATTATCAAAAAGCTGTTCCCTGTTTTCGAACCGGGGCATAAAGGCTTTTTCCATTTTATTTTTCCTCCCGCAGTGTTTTGGTTGCATCAAGGTCAACTTTAAGAGAGACCGGATCAATAATAACCCCGTAATCTTTTTTTGCTTTTTCAATACTGACATACCCGTATTGTACATCCCGCTCTACGGCTTTGGCTTCCCGTTCAAAAGGGTCTCCATATCCGCCGCCGCCGGCGCTGACAAATGAGACCCTGTCTCCTGGTTCCATGAATGTGAGGCCGCTTGGATCTGCATTCTCACCATTTTTAAGGTATTGTGCTAGTGAACCGTCTTTACCGCCGAATATGCCCTCGGGCGGATAAATATACCGTCCTGCCTGTACGGCAATGGAAGTTGTTCCAGGAGAGTTTTCACCGTCCTCAGGCGAACGGATAATCATCTGTCTGCCAATGCCGCCACGTTGTTTTCCAGGTCCTCCTGAGTCTTGAACAAGACCTCTTGATTCAACAATCATGGTGGTATCACTTTCAAGAATTTCAACGGGTGTGTTAGCCCCGTTAGCCGGGAAAATTGCACAGTGATGGCCGTCAAATTTTGAAGAAGCTCCCATTCCGCCGCCACGGATAATCATGGTATGCCATGGCTTGCCATTTGCAAAGGAGCCATGAAAGATATTGGTCTGGGCAGGGGTTCCGCCGGAACCTGCAATAATATTATCGGGAGCAGCCTTGGCAAGCGCTTTAAAAACCATCTCTGTCATGAAATGGCCCACAACCATCCTTGCGGCCACTGCTGCCGGGAATTTACAATTAACAATAGACCCTTTTGGCGCTGTCATTGTTATGGGGCGAATCGCACCCTCATTAATGGGTACGCCGGGGTCAAAAGCGGATTTAATGGCCATGAACACATATGCATATGTAAAATTATAAACCACATTCACACCCCAATCAACCTGTTTGGATGTACCGTCAAAATCAACATGAATTTTGGATCCATCCACTTTAACACTCAGTTTGATGGGAATATCGGGTTTACTTCCAGCTCCCTCGATAATTCCCTCATGGGCATAGGTACCATCCTTAATTTTTTCAATGGCTGCCCGCATGCTGATCTCCGTTCTATCGATGATTTCATCGGCAAGATCATCAAGGGTAGAAAGCCCTTCATCTTCCATCATTTCTATAATTTTCTGGGAACAGACATGATTGGCTGCCACCTGGGAACGGATGTCCCCGTCAAATTCTGTGGCCGTCCTGACATTCCAGCGGATCATGTTCACCAGCCCCTTGTTGAGCTTTCCTGCATCATAAAGTTTGGTCAAAGGGATATAAAGGCCTTCTGCATAGACATCCCGGTTGTCCGAAGCTGTTCTTCCGCCGATATCCGTGTGATGGAATATGCATGCAGTAAATGCAACGGGTCTGCCCTTGAAAAAGATAGGACTCCATACGCAGACATCATTCAAATGTCCGGCCAGAAGCCAGGGATCATTGATAATAAACACATCCCCGTCATTATAGTCTTCAAGGGGAATGGAGTTGACAATTTTTTTCATACCAAGAGCCATGGCACCGGCCATGCCCGGGGTACATAATGTTCCTTGAACAAGCTCCTGCCCACGGCTGTCTGTAAACATGCAGGTATAGTCGTGGGCATCCCGCAAAAGACTTGAAAAGGCGGTTCTGATAACAGATGCGTCAGATTCATCTACAATGGAAACAAGCCTTTTCCATAAAATTTCCAGGGTAATCGGGTCGAATTTACATTTATTTTTATTCATTATTTATCCCCTCCCGGCTTATCCGGCCCGCCTGATTGTGCTAATTGGATCCAAATAAAACCGAATTCATCCACCCGGGCTTTTGCATCCTCCCCAATGACAATTGTGGATTCACGTTCCTCAATAATGGCGGGCCCCTCAAACTCGGCATTGGCAAACAGCTTGGACCGGTCATAAACGGTAAATGGAAGATAGTTTTTTTTAATGACGGAAAATGCCGGTCGTTGACCCTTGATACAGGTTTGAATATCACGGTTTTGATTTGACAGTTTTGAGATGGTAAACGGTTTTTTAGGAAGGCTTGCCCGTACCTTGAAGGTTACAAATTCCACGGGTGATTCGGCACTGGTCCTGCCGTAAAGCCGTTTATACTCTTCATCAAACATGGATCTGATTTCATCTTTTGAAAATTTTTGAAAATCCTTATTGTTGACGTTAAGATCGATTTCCGCACCCTGACCTACAAAGCGCATTAACAGAGTTCTTTCAAATATAATCTCATCACCGCTCTGGGCGCCTTCCAGAATTTTTGCACTCTCATGTTCAAGCTCATTAAAAAGATGTTCGACCTCTTTAAAATCTGCTTCATCAAGTACTTTCCTGTGGCTTCTTGAAAGATCAAATGCAACAGGGGCTGTAAAAAACCCCAGTGCCGATCCAACCCCTGCAAGAGGGGGAACTAAAATGGCACTCGCGCCGATTTTTTTTGCAAGTCCATAGGTATGAACCGGTCCTGCGCCACCAAAGGCCGAAACAGTAACGATGTTGGGATTACCTCCCTTTTCCGCAATATGGGTTTTAGCTGCAGAAGCCATGGTTTCATTGATGAGATCATGGATGCCGAAAGCAGCTTTTACCATTGTTGTGCCCAATGGTTTGGCAATTTTTTCTTCTATTGCTTTTTTAGAAAGCTCTATATCAAGATTCATAGTGCCGCCAAGAAAAAAATCAGGATCAAGATATCCTAGAATAAGGTCAGCATCAGTTACTGTAGGATTGTCTCCACCTTGTTTATAACAGGCAGGCCCGGGGTCAGCACCAGCGCTTTCAGGACCGACCTGTAAAAGACCAAGACTGCTGATTTTAGCAATAGAACCGCCGCCTGCGCCAATTTCCATCAGATCCACAACAGGTACCTGGATGGGAAGACCGCTGCCTTTTTGAAACCGCTGTACACGACCGACTTCAAAGGTGGATACAAGACCTGCATGGCCATCCTGAATCAGGCATGATTTGGCTGTTGTACCCCCCATGTCAAAGCAGAACATATCCTTGATATTAAACATTTGTCCATAATGTTGAGACGCTATAACAGCTGCAGTTGGCCCTGACTCAATGATCCTGACAGGAAAGTTTTTAGCCGTTTCAATAGAAGTGATCCCGCCGGACGACAGCATGATGAAAAATTTACCATTAAATCCGATTGTTCCAAGTCTTTTTACAAGTTTGTTTAAATACCAGAAAGTAATGGGCTTTACATAGGCATTGACAGCTGTAGTACAGGTTCGTTCATATTCTTTTATTTCCGGAAGGACTTCAAATGATGTGGATAAAAATAGTTCCGGTGCATGTTTTTCAATTATTTTTTTTATCTTTTTTTCATTTACTGAGTTTTCATAGGAGTTGATAAAGCAGACGGCAATGGATTGTATCCCGTCTTTTTTAAATTTTTCAAGAATATGGACAACTTCTTTTTCATCCACATCCTTAAGTATCCTGCCATCAAAAGTCAGTCGCTCATCGATTTCCGCTCTGTCTGAACGGGGTACGATAGGTTCGGGGTATTCGCTGAAAATATCATAGGCATCATAGCGTTTTTCCCTTCCCAGCTCCAGAACATCCCTGAAACCCTTTGTCGTTATCAGACCTGTTCTGGCACCTTTTCTTTCGATAATCGCATTGATTACAAGGGTAGTTCCGTGAATAATTTCTTCAACATTATCCATAAATCCAGGCAAGATTTGTGCAAGTTCCCTGATGCCCTGTTCAATAGCATCCGAAGGATCTGAAGGAGTAGTCAGACATTTATTTGTATGAAATTCTCCTGTTATATTATTTACCAGAACAAAATCAGTAAAAGTGCCGCCAATGTCACAGCCCAGGCGGTATGTCGGATGTTCCAAATTAAACCTCCCAATGAAGTTATTATTACATTTGTTTTAAAAAAATTATTAATTACCCGTTCCAGGATGTTTTCCTTAATGCTACTTTAAAGGAAAACACCATTCCACTGGAAGATGGTACAAGCTTTTAAATTCAAATTCTTTCATGTCAACTCCTTATAGCCAATACTCAGATTTGGATGGGTGAAGTTTCCATTCAAATTAATAAAAATCCGGTTCATTCCATTCTCCAAAAGTATCTCTGAATACGCCTGCCATTTCTCCAACAGTGGCATACGCATGACAGCATTTAACAAGACAGGGCATGACATTATCACTGCATCCGGCTGCTTTTTCAAGTGCTTTAAGACTATCTTTTACATCCCTGTCGTTTCGGGTGCGACGAAGTTCTTTTAAATTGGCCTTGGATTTTGTAGCCCATTCTTCGTTATATTCATGGAGTTCCACAGCACCCGCGTCGGTTTTTTCAGCCTGTCCATCTGTTGCGTGAGTATTAAGGCCAACTTTTTTATACTCTCCAGACTGGAGTCCTTTTTCAAATTCATAGGCCTGTTTTGATATTTTCCTCTGGATAAGGCCGCTTGATATACAGTCTACCATACCGCCCATTTTTTGAACTTCTTTCATCTCCTCTATGATTTTTTCTTCCATTTCAAGGGTGAGAGTTTCAATAAAATAGGACCCTGCAAGGGGATCAACAGTATCCCTTAAGCCCACTTCATCCATTAGCATTTCAAGGGTTCGAAGTGAAAGAAGCGCTGAGCGCGGTGTAGGGATGGTATATGCTTCATCAAAAGAGCACAAAGCCGTAGTCTGGGCACCGGACAGGGCTGCACCAAGAGCATAATAGGCCCCTCTCATGATATTGTTTTCCGGCTGTTCCTTGGTCAGGCCGGAACCGCCGCCGCCAAAAAGTCCTCTTAAAAAAAGTTTCTTTTTGTCTGTAACACCATATTCATTTTTAAGCATTTTAGCCCAGAGTTTTCTGGCGGCCCGAAACTTGGCAATCTGTTCCCAGAGGTTACCGTACACATTAAAGTTAAAGGAAAAACGTCCCACAAAATCTTCAGGTTTGATGCCCCTTTGGACGACATTGTCGATATAAGCCTTGGCAATCTCGAATGCATAGGCGATTTCCTGGGCCGGTGTGGCTCCGGATTCACGGATGTGATATCCGCACAGGCTCACAGGATTGGATTTGGGCAGCTCTTTTACGGCATATTCAATTGAGTCGCCCACAAGTCTAACCCCGTGCTCAACAGGAAAAATCCAGGCACCCCGGCCGATCATCTCTTTTAAAATATCGTTTTGGGGTGTGGTGGAAATCTGATTTTTGGAATATCCGAATTTTTCCGCCACGGCCTGATACATTGCCATCATGATGGTGGCAACGGCATTGATGGTCAACCCTGAGCCGATCCTGTCCAGAGGAATGCCTGCAAAAGCCGTCTCAAAATCTTTAAGTGAGTCAATGGCCATGCCCACACGCCCGACTTCACCTTGGGAAAGGGGATGGTCTGAGTCATAACCCATCTGGGTTGGCAGGTCAAAGGCTACATTCAGGCCGTTCTGACCATTTGCTATCATAAGCTTGAACCGTTCGTTGGTCTCCTCCGGAGTGCCGAATCCCGTGTACTGCCTTGTGGTCCAGGCCCGGCTTCTATAGCTTTGCGGATGAAGGCTGCGGGTAAAAGGATATTCGCCCGGGGCGCCCAGGTCTTTTTCATATTTAAATCCTGCTTTTTCAAGATCTTGGGGGCCATAGACCGGTTTCACCTTTATGCCGGACTGGTAGATTACCTCTTTTATTGAACCTCTTTCATCCTTGATATATTTTGCTACACCCATTGCTTTACCTCTCTGTTATGGGAATTGACTATTTCATTTAAAAAAGACGATTCATGCCTTTTGTAATCTCCTCAAAAGAGGTTCCGCCGGGAAACACTTCGGAAACTCCCATCTCTTTCAGCTTTGGAATATCCTGATAGGGAATAACCCCTCCCACGGTCAGGAAAATATCATCAAGCCCCTTTTCTTTCATCATGGCGATGAGTTTTTCAGATATGGGCAGATGTGCCCCTGACATGATGCTTAACCCGATGACATCCACTGATTCCTGTGCAGCCGTCTGAATGATCTGCTCAAGGGTCTGGTGGAGCCCTGAATAGATCACTTCGTAACCTGCATCCCTTAAGGCAAGAGCGACAATTTTTGCGCCCTTGTCATGCCCGTCCAGACCGGGCTTTGCTATCAGTATCCGAATTTTGTTTTTGGTTTCCATAAATCAATTTCCTTTATATCTTTCTTTACCATGAGTCCCATAAAGGTCTATCCTTTGTTTGAGATATTTTTTTTATTTGCTTCATGGTGATGAATTATTCAAAAGTCATTACTTTTACGTGTGACCTTCAGGTTACGTGTGACCATCAGGTTATCGACCACACTTTCTGCCGCACTTAAGGGGTCTATTGAACCGGATTGGATTTTTTGTAAAACCTCCATATATGCTTCTGAACTTTTCATGAACAAAAGCAGTTTTTCCAGTGCCAGATCCTGGAGCAGAGAATTGAAATAAGATTTTTCTATTGCATCTTTTTTGGGTTTGATAAGATTGTTTTCTTTCATGAAATCAAAATGGGATAAAAAGGTATGGGCAAGTTCTTTTACCCCGACTCCTTTTTGTGCAATAGTTTTCATCACCCTGGGTGCCCAGGTTACGGCATGATTCGGCCTTTGACCCCGGGTATCTCTCATGTTGAGCATCATTTCCAACTGGAGCACTGCTGCATCCGCTTTTGGCCTGTCGCTTTTATTGATGATAAAGATATCTCCTATTTCAAGGATGCCGGCTTTGACAGCCTGGATCCCGTCCCCTGTCCCTGGAATACTGACAATCCCAATTGAATGTGCAAGAGATGAAATGTCAAACTCTGCCTGTCCTGCTCCCACGGTTTCAATGATAATTATGTCATACCCCATGGCGGAGAGGACAACAGCCGTATCTTTTGTGGCCCTTGAAAGGCCGCCCTTTTGCCCCCTTGAGGCCATGGACCGGATAAATACGTTTTCATCTGTTGCATGGCGCTGCATACGAAGTCTGTCCCCTAAAATGGCACCGCCGGAAAAGGGACTTGTGGGGTCCACTGCAATGACGCCAACCTTCATGTCAAGTTTGCGAAATTGAGTTATCAAAGCATTAATCAGAGTGGATTTACCCACACCCGGCGATCCTGTAATACCTATGATAAAGGCCCGGCTTGAATAGGGATACAAAGACTTGAGCATCTCAAATGCCGATGGATCATTGTCCTCAATGAGACGTATCATCCTTGCCCCTGCGATCTGGCTCCCTTCAAGTATGTCCCTGATTTCAGGCACTCTTTTTTTTCTCTTCCTCTTGTTTTAATTGAGTTAAAACCGCGATTTTCCCTTTAATAATGTGCGCCTTGACAAGTTTTTCAACGGCGTCACCATCCCTGTTTTTAATGGCTTCAAGCATCTTAATATGGTCTTCATTGCTTTTATGGGCATATTCGGATTGCTTTAAAATCATCTGTCTGAATCTTGAAATTTGAGCTCTAAGCTGGTTGATCATCTTGATCAGTTTCGGACTTTTGCTCAAAGCATAGAGAAGATCATGAAATTGAGTATTGATTTTCTGAAGTTTATCATGGTCTTTTTTTTCAAGACAAATTTTAAATTCCATTATCTTTTTTTCCAGGGGGATAAGATCAAGGGTCTCGTGGTTTTCAGCTGCCAGTCTTGCTGCATAGGCTTCAAGAACACTTCTGATCCCGAATGTCTGCTCAATATCATCCTTTGTCAAAGTGACCACCTGGAATCCGCCTGACGGGATTTTTTCAATCCAGTCTTCTCTTTCAAGTTTGTGCAAAGCCTCACGCAAAGGTGTCCTGCTGATACCCAGCATGTCGGATATTTTGCTTTCCACAAGCCTTGCACCCGGCTCAATGGACTGATCAATGATGGATTTTTTCAAATAGTCAAATACATCCTGGCCTAAAGATTTTCTTTCCTTAAAATTATTGTCCAACTTCATCTGGATAAAAGTTTCCTTTAAATAATTCCTTTTTCCTTAAATTCTGCAAGATCATCCTTGTCATACCCCAGGATGTCACCATAGATTTGTCCGTTCTGTTCTCCAAACCTGGGAGGAAAGGAAAGTTTGCGGTCAGTTTCCTCTAAAAAAGGTGTCATATTGGGCGGTGGGGCAAGGGTTACTTTTGTGCCTGTTTTTGGATCTGTTGAAGTGAGAATACGTCTTGCAACTAATGGATCTTCGACCACTTCATTGACATTTTTGATCTTTGAGATGGGCACGGTAATCGCGTTGAACATCTCAATTAGTTCTTCAGATGTGTGCTCCTTTGTTATTGCATTAATGGCAGCGTTCAGATTTTTTACATCTGCTATTCTGCCCTGATTTTTCTTATATTCGTCCCTGGCAAGGGATTTGAACATATCCTGTGATACCATGGCTTCCCACTGCCGGTCATTTCCCACTGCCAGGTAGACAAACCCGTTACTGGTTTTATAAACAGACACGGGGCTGAAAAATTCATGGGTGTTTCCTCTTCTGGAGATGTTGGCACCAAAGCTTTTTGAAAGTGCAATGGGGACTGTCAGCCAGGATACAGTGGATTCAAACATGGAAAGATCAATCCGGGTGCCTTTTCCTGTCATTGCCCGTTTAAACAATGCTTTCATTAAAAGGCCATATCCGTGTTCTGAGGTTCCCATGTCAGGCAGGGGAATGCCCAGGACCTGGGGATCACCATTGGCTTCTCCCGTGAGTTCCATTAAACCTGATCTTGCCTGAAGTATGGGATCATAGGCTCCTTCATTGGAGTCAGGGCCGAATCCTGTAAGGCCCAGCCAGATAATGTCGGGTTTGACTTCTTTCATCAATTCATAAGCAATGCCAAGCTTTTCATAGTTTTTTGGCAGCTGGTTAGTCACAAAAATATCGACTTCAAGTTTGCGGATCAGCTGTTTGAATATCTCCTGGCCCTTAGGATCAGCCATGTTCAATGACAACGCTTTTTTTCCGGAGTTGATGCACAGAAAATAAGAGTTCATCTTTTTTTCATCAAGAACATTTTCTCCGATAAACCGGTTGGGATCTCCATATTTCGGGTGTTCCAGCCTTACAACATTCATTCCGTCCTGGGCAAGCCTGTATGTAAGATAGGGTGCAACGGTTGCCTGTTCAAGTGATAATACCGTGAGATTCTTAAAAAGTTCCATAAAGGCCTCCATATATATAATGAACAAAGATTACTGAATTTTTTAAATAATTGTCTGTCTCATACTAAAGTACAATTATCCAGTGTAAATATATTTTTAAATCATTTGTCTGCCCGTCTCGTAACAGGCATCGAAAATATTTAGATTTGTTTTTTTAAATGATCCCGGACTCATATCATCCACAGTGGCTCTTAGATCATCAGAAGTCAAAGGCCCGTAGCCAAAGGCTGCATAAAAGGCCACCATGGCAAGGTTCGTTGACCTGGGAGATCCAAGTTCCATTGCTTTTTTAGCTGCTTCCATTGCCCTGGATTCGATATTATTTTTTTCAATATAAGCGGCTACCCTTTTATCCGGGAATCGTTTAGAAGGTGCATTAGCAAATAATTTTCCGCCTTTTTTCAAATATGGCAGATATCTGTAGGCCTCGGACTCGTCCATTGATAAGAGAAAATCAGCTGCTCCGGCCCGAATAAGGCTGGATCTTGCCTCCCCTATTCTCAGATGCGATACGACAGACCCTCCTCGCTGGGCCATACCATGGGTTTCAGCACCCAGAATATTATATCCCTTATTTAAAGCAGTTGTGGCAAGCACCTTTGTCATAAAAAGGATTCCCTGTCCACCCAGGCCGGTTAATACATAGTTGATTGTCTTCATATTATTTTTCTCCATAGATATTTTATGCTTTTTCAATTGCATGCTGCGGGCAGATTTGTATACAGACACCACACTCGGCACAAAGGACTTTATTGACCTGGGTCTTTTCTTCGTCTTTGTCCTCAAAAAGGGCAGGGCACTCAAATCGTTTGCGGCAGAATCCGCAATCATTGCAGTCATCTGAAATGTTAACCTCAATCTTTTCAGGAATGGCTTCATCTTTGAATCCTATCACACATGGATGACGCGAGATTATAACAGCAATACCGCCATCTGGATCATTTACATATTTTGCTGCATCCTTTACCGTCTGGATCATATTTTTTGTATCAAAAGGATCAACCACTTTTAAGTATTCGATACCGCATCCTTTGACAATGGTTTCAAGGGCAATGGCCTTGCCCTTGCTGCCATCTACCCGATCTCCCTGGGTAATGGCCGGCTGCATGCCGGTCATGGCGGTTATATGGTTGTCCAGGATGACAAGAATAAATCTTGAATTATTGTATACTGCATTGATCAGGCCGGTTGTGCCGGAATGGAAAAAAGTGGAGTCTCCCATGGTGGCTACAATTGGTTTTTTTACATCATCCTGGATATAAGCGTTCCAGAATCCCGATGCCATGGTAATTCCCGCCCCCATGTCAAGGACAGTATCCACAACCCCTAAATTGCTTCCAAGGGTGTAGCACCCGATGTCTGAGGGAAAAATAGCTTTTGGCAATGCTTTTCTAATGGAATAAAAAGATGCCCTGTGGGGACATCCTGGACACAAGGTCGGTTTTCTGATGGGAAGTGCCAGTTCTCCCACAAGCGCTGCAGCTTCCATACCGCAGTCATAGTCTGATAAGGGGACAAGTTTGCAGTCAGCCAGTGCCTTGTTCAATATGCCTTCGATTTTTTCAGGCACAAGCTCACCTTCCATGGGTACATGACCCGTCAGCCGACCCAGGGTCTTGTGCTTATCCCTTAACATATATTCAATAACAGTATCCGTCTCTTCAATCACCAAAACCTTTTCACAGGCATCCATGAACTCACTGCTGAGTTTTTCAGGGAAAGGATAGGGCGCACCCAGTTTCATGATGGGGATATCATTTCTTTCATATTCTTCAAACATATCCTGGATCACACTTGAGGGGACACCTCCTGTTATAACTCCTAAAGGATAAGATTTTTTCTTTTCAAGGGTATGCATATTAAAAGGTGTCAATGTATTGAATTTTTCACTGATTTTCACATGTTTTTCATTTAATGCCTTGTGCTGCATAAACCTGAACTTTGGCGTGGATGCCCAACGGTTAGGCTCTCTTTTAAAATCAGCTTTTGTCAAGTTGCTTTCAAGAGTATTGTATTTTATATTCTGCCGTGCATGGCAGATTCTTATGGCCGGTCTGACCAGCACAGGTACCTCGAATTCTTCAGAAAGGTCAAAGGCAAATTTGATCATTTCCCTTGCCTCTTCAGGACTTGACGGATCAAGCACTGGTACTTTGCCCAGGCGTGCCATTAGCCGTGAATCCTGTTCCGTCTGGGATGAATGGGGCCCCGGGTCATCACAGGAAATGATCACAAGTCCTCCGATGTTGCCGATATAAGCTGCAGACATAAACGAATCCGCCGCAACATTCAGGCCTACCATTTTCATGCAGCATGCTGCTCTCTTGCCTGAAATGGCAGCAGCAAAAGCATTATCAAACGCAACTTTTTCATTGATAGACCATTCAATACCCGTATTCAGATTGGCAGCTTTGGAAAACCTGACAACTTCGGGAAGGATTTCCGAAGACGGGGTTCCGGGGTATGAAGTCATGATCTGGCAGCCTGCCTCTAGAAGTCCAAGAGCTATGGCACCATTACCTAATAAAAATTCTTGTTTCATTGTAAGATCCTCAACAAAATTTATACTTAAAAAAGTTTAAATTGCATTGTTACCTTTAAAGCAAATAACAATGATGATGAATAACCAATAGATATTAATTTAATTTGTGTCAGACAGCATTCAGAGCAGGCCAGTGTATGATGACAGGGGAAGCCGTCGCGGGTTTGGCAGATAAAAAATTATAGTTTCTGCAAGGTTCCACAAGCTTCTCCATTTATAAAACAAATAAGGTACGAGCTACGATAATTGTATACCGTATACTGTATGCAATGGTTTTCTGTCAAGAATTATTTTTCTTAAAAGTATCATCCATCAGGTCGGCTTTCTTTATTTTTCCAAGTGATGTACGGGGAAATTGTGTTTTAAAGGTCACCTTTTTAGGCCATTTATATTTTGCAAGCTTCCCTGTGCAAATTGCAATTACCGCATTAGCGCTTAAAGATGAGTCCGGTTTTTTTATAACAAATGCGTGTCCGGTTTCACCCCATTTCTCATCTAAGATTCCAATAACGGCAACTTCTTCAATATCAGGGTGTGTTTTAAGTGCCTTTTCTACTTCAGCGGGATAGACATTTTCCCCCCCTGTTATATACATATCCCCGGCCCTGCCTACAAGATAGAAAAAACCCTCCTCGTCCATGCTTGCAAGATCGCCTGTGTGCAGGTACCCATTTTTAATGGTAGCTTCTGTTTTAACGGGATCATGCCAATACTCTGTCATCATGATAGACCCCTTTACAACGATTTCTCCTATTTCTCCTGGTTTTGCTATTTTCCCCTGTTTGTTCAAAATGGAGACTTCAGCATGAAACACAGGACGTCCCACAGTTCCAGGTTTTCTCAAAGGGTCTTTTTCCGATGCCCATAAAAGAATTGATGTTTCTGTCTGGCCCATGATTTGACGGAATGCAAGGCCAGCCTCAGTACATTTTTTAATCAAATCTTCAGTAACCTTTTCACCACCCCCGGCACAGATCTTTAAAGAAGAAATGTCAGTTTTGTTTTCAGGGGCAACCTTTAACAATTCCCTGTATATAGTAGGAACTCCTAAAAATTTTGTAACACAATATTTACTAATGTCTTTATAAACTCTTAAAGGATTAAATTTACGGTGAAGGACTATGGTTGCCCCTTTATAAAAAATGGGGGCCGCCTGGATGAAAAGCCCGCCTGAATGGAAAAGAGGTAAAAAAATCAACATGATATCGCTGAAATGAAGTTCGAAAAATATGTCTGCATTTAAACAATTGAAAAAAGTTTTTCTATGGGAAAGCACTGCACCTTTAGGCTTTCCCGTGGTCCCTGAAGTATACATTATCACATGAGGTTCTTCCGGATTGGTTGGACCTAGTGACCTTGTTAGAAAGGCACGTCTGCCTTCAAATTTAGCAATTTCACTATTTAAATTTAAAATATGGTTATCATGATTTTTATTCCCTGCAACAGATATCAATATAGGTGGCATATAATTGCCAAGGTCAAGGGAATCAACCATATTTGAAAAACAATCCCCATGAATCAATAATCTGGGTCGGCTGTTTTTAATAAAATAATCAAGCTCCAAAGCTGTAATACGAAAATTTATGGGAACAAAAATAGCGCCAAGCCTGGAGCATGCAAGAAACAGATCTATGAATTCAGGACAATTATCAAGCAGGACCGCCACTCTGTCCCCTTTTTCAATACCAATTGACTGAAGCCAGCAACTTGTGCTGTCTGCTCTTTTGCAAAGATCCCCATAGCTGATTTTCTGTTCTTCAAATATAATGGCAGGCTTATCAGTGTGGAGTTCGGCCCAACGCTGTACCCACCAGGCAATATTCATGGATTTAATCATTTGTCCCCCTGAATCTATTGAGGGTCTCAACGACCCACTATGGTTCGGCCGATGATCATTTTTTCGATTTCCTTTGCCCCTTCATAGATTTCAAGGACTTTTGCAGCCCTGTAGAAGCGTTCGATATCATAATCATCAAAATATCCGTATCCGCCATGGAGCTGAAGGGCCTCGTCAACCACTTCAACTGCTATCCGGGCAGCATACATTTTTGCCATGGCAGTAACGTTTGTATCGGCTTTTCCATTATCAAGCAGCCAGGCAGCTTTGTACATTATGTTCCTGGCAAGCTCTATTTTTACTGCCATATCAGCGATTTTAAACTGGACGCCCTGGAAACTGCCAATGGGTTTTCCAAATTGTTTTCGTTCTCTGACATGCTTGACTGCCATATTTAAAGCTCCCTGGGCAAGTCCGACACCATGGGCGCTCACATAAGCACGGCTTCTGTCAAAAAAGGCCATGAGCTGGTGAAATCCATTACCCCGGGTTCCAAGAAGATTTTCTTCGGGCACGCGGACATTGTTAAGATAAATGGCAGCCGTGTCTGAAGCGCGCAACCCCATTTTACCATGCATGGGATCAGCCTTGTATCCCTCTCTGTCCGTTTCAACAATGATTATACTGTGGCGTTTGGATCTGGCGGCATCGGGGTCGGTTAAGGCAAAAATCAGCATAAAGGTTCCACGGGTCCCGTTACCGATCATGACTTTTGACCCGTTAAGGACCCATTCATTGCCTTCTTTCACTGCAGTTGTGGAAGCTGCCAGAGTATCAGAACCGGCATCAGGTTCTGTTATGGCAAAGCCCATAACCGCATCCCCTGTGAAAATGGGTTCAAGAAATTTTTTCCCCTGTTCGTCAGTGCCAAAAAGCAGGAATTCTTCCGCACCAAAAGTTAAAGAGCAAAGCTGCTGACTGATGCCGGGGTCCACTTTCCAGAACTCTTCCATGACCATGGCCTGCTCAAGATAGCCTAAGCCCGGACCACCGAATTTTTCAGGAATGAAAAGCCCGATTAAATCAAGTCCCCTTGCTTTTTTTACAATGGCTGCAGGATAGGTTTCATTTAAATCAAATTCACGGCCCACGGGTGCCATTTCTCCCATGGCAAATTCTCTTGCGGCTTTTTGAATATATTTTTGTTCTTTTGTAAGTAAAAAATCCATGAGCCTGTCTCCTTAAGTGTATTTTCAAATAGCGTTTTTTTTATTAGCTGCCAAAATAATTCTTTAAAATTACAGTGGAATGTTTCCATGTTTCCGAAAAGGCCTGGGGTGTTTTTTGTTTTTCAGCATTTTAAGGCTCTTTATGATCTGGGTCCGGGTCTCGGAAGGTTCTATAATTTTGTCCACCAGCATATTGGAGGCTGCGTGAAACGGATTTGAATACTTGTAATTATATTCTTTAATCTTTTGTGCTTTAAAACTTTCCGGATCATCAGCAGCCAGTATCTCTTTTCTGTATATGATATTGATGGCTGCCGCAGTATCAAGCACAACAAGTTGGGCCACAGGCCAGGCAAGCATCAGGTCCACCCCCATTCCGGCACAGCACATGGCCATGACGGCACCCCCATATTCTTTTCTTAATGCCAGGGTGATCTTGGGTACTGTGGCCTCAGCATAGGCATACAGCATTTTTGCACCATGACGGATGATTCCGGCATGTTCCTGGTCCACCCCAGGAAAATATCCGGGCACATCTACTAAATTCACCAAAGGGATATTAAAGCAGTCACAGAATCTGATAAATCGTGCTGCCTTGTCAGAAGAATTATAATCCAGGCATCCTGCCATAATGGAAGGCTGGTTGGCAACGATTCCCACTGTATCTCCGCCCATGCGGGCAAGGCCCGTAATAATGCTGGGAGCAAACTCGGGAAGGATTTCTAAAAATTCATTTTTATCCACAACTTCAGTAATAACCCTGTGCATATCATAGGCTCTTTTAAATTCTGCAGGTACAATATCCGTCAGCTGATCATTCTTTCTTTTTGGGTCATCATCGCAGGGACGGGAAGGTGGTGTCTCGTCATGATTGGATGGCAGAAAACTTAGAAGATATCGGATCAACTCAATGCTTTGTTGATCTGTTTTGGTAACAAAATGGGCCTGCCCCGTAACGCGGCTGTGAACCTTGGAACCGCCAAGCTCTTCCAGAGTCACGGTTTCCCCTGTCACATCCTGGATAACTTTGGGGCCGGTGATGACCATCTGACTCTGTTTTTCAACCATGATGATGAAGTCTGTCAATGCCGGTGAATAAACCGACACGCCGGCGCAGGGCCCCATGATGCAGGATATCTGGGGGATTACACCGGATGCAGCAGTATTCCTGAAAAACATACCTGCAACCCCCTTAGAAGCAAAAAAGCCTTCGTGGAGCCTTCCTCCACCGGAATCGTTCAGACAGATCAAAGGGGCTTTGACCTTCAGGGCCTCATCCATTATCCTGCAGATCTTCTGGCCATGGATCGTTCCAACGGATCCTCCAAGAACCGTTGCATCCTGGGCATATGCAAAGGCGGTCCGCCCGTCAATGGTGCCAAACCCGGTTACCACACCATCTCCGGGAACTTTTCGTTTTTCCATACCAAAATCCATGCACTGACTTTCGGCAAGATCATTTAATTCCACAAAGCTGTCCGGGTCAAACAACAGGTCAAGCCTTTCCCTTGGAGCCAGTTTTCCTTTTGAGCGCTGGCGATCTCTTGCTTTCTCGCCGCCCCCCATGAATGCGCGTTGCTGAAGGGCCTTTAATCTTTCAAGTTCTTCCTGGTGTGTTTTCGCGGTCATGATATATATCCTTGATTTTAAGTTATATCCGCTTTAATAACGCCATGAACTAGCTATTTTTATTGAGTTTTCATGACAGATCATTGATAGTTGTATACTGTATACAATTATTTATTGTCAAGCACTATTTTATTGAGAATTGTTCCCATTTTTCCTGTTTTCATCAAACCCATACCAGTCAAGCTTATCATGAGTAATCGTGGCCACGGGTCGCATATCCGGCAAAGGCAGAGTATCGACATGGTAACAGATCACAGGTTTGATTTTTTTACGGTCCTTACCATACATGGGGCTTAATTCTGCGGGGTGCGTTTCATAATTATTCTCTGGGGATTTTAAGAAATTCTTTCCCCGAGTATGTGATCAAATTCAATTTGCTCCAATAAAATTTACAGCAAATTTTTTTAATTTAACTTAAGGCTATCCCAATTTAATTGAAATCTGAGGATAAAAGATTTGTCCATACCAGATAGGGTATTCTATAAAAATAAAAAAGCACGGACTGGTGAAAGAAGCGCTCGGTAATTTATCAGATTTGACTCGTCTCTAATGGTACCAGCAGTCCCTATCGATAGAATCACATGAAACTCTTGTATTTATTTTGATTGCTCAATAATGTAATTACAAGATGCATCTGGAAGATTATCAATTCATTTTAATTATAAACATATAAATTACTTCGTGTAATATTATTGGATGTAGGGAAACCTATACTGCCATCTCGAAACACTTGTGATTTATTGACATCTTTTTTTCTTATTTTGGCATCACTCCATTTGAATTCTTTTCCCGTTGCTTTAGCATCTTTGGACAATTTGTTTGTAGAAGGCATATACCCGAAATGATTTTTAAAATTCTGAAAGATTATCAAAAATCATTTGTAAGGGGGGCTATTTTTCACAATTTATTTTAAAAAAAAATATTATTACACCTGTGAAATGAAAAATGCAGGGTGCTCTATCTCCAATTATGTAGCGAGTTTTTTTTGTAGCGTGATTTTCTTCTAAGAATTTTTAAAAAGTGATGACTTCACGTTAATATAATCGCTGCCGCCAAATCCTGATCACTGAGTATATTTTTTAGAAGCTGTCGCTTAATTGCAAATTTTGCTCATGGCTGTATATACCATGCAACGATCGATTAAATGCTCTTCTATAAAGACTCACCACTGTGAAAATCCATTTTTAAGTAATTGTTAACTGGGTCATTAACGTTAGTGTTCTATGTTTAAAAGGCTACCACTTTACTGGTTAGAAAAATTTCTTCATCATCGCTTTGATTTAAATATATAGCCGACAATGCTGGTCTTGTAAAAATAGTGCAAGCTTTTTATTGCGATGCATCATTTTTATAGCATTTTTCTGTTGTATTTTTCTTCTCTATTCCAAACGAATAAAAATCAATACATTTTAAAAGAGACAATCCATTGCATTCAGGCTGGCATCTTTTAACGAACAGCAGTATTCAAACAAGGGTACTTTACTGTTATCAAAACTATACGGTACAACTTTTGCATAAAATTAATTAAAAACGATCCCCAAATATTTGAGAAAAGGAGAACACTAGATGGAGCATATAGTAAAAAAGTCCAAATTTCTTGATCTGTTCATTGAAGTGACACAAACCATTACTTCTTGCTTGGATCTTGATGAGGTTTTTGATTTAATTCCAAAAAATTTGGTAAAAACCCTTGACATAGATGCGGCCACCATTAGATTGATCGATTCCTCAAGGGAAAAACTGATTTTAAAGGCGGCGTATGGACTGAGCGATGATTATTTGAATAGAGGCGCAATTGATACCGAAGAGCCGGTTTTCAAGGCCTTACAAGGTGAGCCGATCTTTATAGAAAATGCGGTAGAAGATAGCCGAATTGTTTATCATGAAGAAACTAAAAAAGAAGGTATCAATTCCATCTTGGTAGTACCAATTTCAATCCGAGGGCGGGTTGAAGGGGTTCTAAGACTATTGACAAAAAAACCATACAAGTTTGATCAGCATGACATCGATTTTGTGTCTGCCCTTGCTAAACAATGTGGAATTGCAATCGAAAATGCCCGTTTTGTTCATGATCAAAAAATTTGGCTCAATTATTTTGTAATAATTCACCAAATAAGCAAGCTCATTAATTCAACTTCTGATCTTAACGAAATTCTGGAAATTATAGTTACCCGCTTGCCTGAAACAATGGAATTAAAAGCTGCTACCATCAGATTTTTCGAAAAGAAAGGAAAATTGGAACTTAAAGCAGCGCATGGGTTAAGTAATGAATATCTTGCAAGAGGTTCTTTGGATAAGGAGGCAGCAACCTACTACTTGATGGAAGGGGAGCCCATTGTAATTTTAGATGCTCAAAAAGATATTCATACCGTTTATCACAAAGAGGCTGAAGCCGAAGGTATCCGAAGTGTTCTTGCCGTACCGATTTCTTTTCGTGAAGATGTCATTGGTATATTGCGGTTGCTCTCTTCTGACATTAGGAATTTTTCCGCCGCTGACATCAATTTCGCTATGGCTATCGCTGATCAAACGGGCATCGCCATTCAACGAGTTCTATAAAATTACAAATGACTATCGAAGGCTGCTTAATTCTATTTTGGATAACTCAAAAAACAGCACAACATTTAGATCGAAAAGTATTGAATGTCTATCATTATGGGGCGAACCCCTTTATCTAAGGGCGTTGACTTCTTTTGCCAGTACTGCAAAATCTAAACTTGAAATATGACAGTCTACTCCGAAAAAATATCATTCAAAATAAGCTTAAAATAATAGGTCTTGCCTTTAAAGAAATCAAGGAGTATTCACCCTTTGATCACGGGAGGCATCAATCCACTTGATTTCAACCGCCACCGGCAGAAAACAGTGTAGGAGATGGCCTTAGATTGATACTAAAATGAACTTTCTAAGGGGGGGGATCGCAATTGTGTATTGTAAATTTTCAACATGCCAAATGAAGCTGGTGATACGGGATCAAATCTTGATATGTCTCAGGTGTTGACTTCGTGGTTACAGGTTTGAGTTTTTCGAATTCCAAAAAATGTGGATTATCCTCTTAAATCTGGCCCTTTCAGGTTCCCAAAAGACCCCGGGCTATTTTCTGTAAACTTATTGTGGAGTTTTTAAGATACCAAAAAGATACATTACCAAAATTTTGTTGGAAAATGATTTTAGCATATACACGTATTCTTTAGTTTTTATATATTCGAAATTAAATTTTTATTCAGTGCCAGATAAAAATCAGTCTTGCTTTGCAATAGTAATTTCTCTTGATACAAAATTAATCATAAAAAAAAGATATATAATTTCAGCCAGGTGACATATAAGAACTTATTGTATATAGAGTGGAATGGCTTGCAGGACGGCTATTATAATAAGAGACAGTATTGAGAGGTGTGGAAAATTGTGGAGACAAAAAATTTTTCAATGTATACTTAATATGATAGGCTGGAGAATATCAGGCACTCCTCCGAATGAGAAAAAATATATTATTATTGTTGCGCCTCACACATCCAACGTTGATTTTATTCTTGGAATTGTAGCTAAATTTGCCATTGGATTGAAAGTAAAATATTTGGGTAAAGAAATTTTATTTCAGGCACCATGGGGATGGATTTTTTATCAATTAGGCGGATACCCTGTGAAGAGAGGTAAACATTACAACCAAGTAGATTATATTGTTAAAATTATAAATAAAGAGAGTCAATTTATTTTAGGAATTGCACCCGAAGGAACCCGTTCAAACACAGGACAATGGAAAACAGGCTTTTACTGGATTGCGAAATTAGCGAAAATTCCTATTGCTATGGTCTCTTTTGATTATGCTAAAAAAAATATCACTTTTTCCACCCCTTTTTATCCAACAGCAAATATGGAAGAAGATATTTCAAGAATGAAATCTTTTTATAGAAATGTGAAAGGAATGAGGCAAATAAATTAGACAGAGGATTAATACCGGTTTAAGATATTATAATTTCCAACCATGAAATTTTATACTGTGTCAGGATTAATCTGCTTTTTAACATAATCCGCTACCGACCGGTGCGGATTCTCATTTATACTTTGCCAGGGAGGATGTGTTGAATTCCCGTATGTGATGATTAAAAGGTTTTGCCGATAACTGTCATTTCACATAGTTTTTTTCTTCAAGCATAAGTGGTTTTAACTATTGACAGATTAATTCAGGTTTAATAGTGGGCATAATAACTTGATAATAAATGACAAAGCTAATCCGATTGAGAAGTTGGGATGGAAAAGATACTGATTAACACTCCTCGACTTAAGATTTTAATCTATTAATCAATAGTATACAGACAGGTTATTGAAATGAATACATCAGAAAATAACTCTAAAAAAATTGGTGAATATTTTAAATGTAGTCGGGAAGATATGCTCAAGTATCTTGAAATACAAAAGAAAGATTCAGGGACAAAATATTCAAGACGAATAGGCGATATACTTTTTGATGAAGGGGTTATTACTGAAAAAGAGCGTGAATCTGTAGTTTTAGCACAGAGGATGGATAGGTTACGTTTGTGTAATATATTTTCCTCTTTGACTATTGTTGAATTGGAAATTATTTGCAATGGGATTGAAGAAATTAGTTTTAAAAAAGGCAAGCGCTTCATTTCCCAGGATGGAAAAGAAAAATTTTTTTATATAATGATCGCGGGAGAAGCGCTTGTATACAGAGTAGGGGATTATAATGAAGAAATTCCCCTTTCGATTATCAAGCCTGGTGATAGTGTCGGTGAGATGGGATATTTTTCCGCTGGAAGAAGGCTTGCATCAGTAAAAACAATAACAGACTGTCATTTGTTTAAGATCAGTTATGATAATCTTGAAAAGTTTATTGAGGCCTCTCCAAACCTTACCAGAAATTTTCTTAATCTGATAACATTGAGACTTAAGGGCACAAATATCCACTTACAGGATGTTGTTATCAGGGCCCGCCAAACAGAAAAAGCCTTAGAAAGCATATCAAATATTTTTGACATGACAGATATATCAAATCTTCGTTTTGGAATTGAAAATTTGATAGAGCGGATAGTTACAACAGCAAGCCAAGCATTGAATGCGGAACGCGCAACCCTTTTTTTTCTCGACCCTTTTTCAAATGAGCTATGGTCCAAAATTGCCATGGGACTTGGGAGCAGAGAAATCAGAATACCTTTAAACAAAGGCATTGCAGGATGGGTTGCCAGGAATAATGAAATTATAAACATCACTGATGCCTACGAAGATAATAGATTTGACAGTTCCATGGACAGGCATCTGGGATATAAAACAAGGACTATATTATGCGGGCCATTGAAAAACCTGGACGGACAAACAATTGGTGTCCTGCAGTTGATAAATAAAAAAGGTGGGATTTTTTGCAGTTCTGATGAAACCCTTTTTAAGGCTTTTGCATATCAAACTGCAATATCCGTTGAGAATTTTCGCCTTTACCAGAAAGTTATGGAAGACCATGAAAAACTTGCAATTATTTATGATATCAGCAATTCCGTTGCTCAGACACTTGATCTTAATTCACTTTGTGACATGATTGTAAAAAAAATATCAAAGAGCCTTAATGCTCAAAGAAGTTCTCTGTTTTTGGTGGATGCTGAATCTAAAGAGCTCTGGTCAAAGGTTGCAGAACAATCTGAAATAAAGGAAATCCGTTTTCCAATAACCAAGGGACTTGCAGGGTATTCTGCTATAACAGGCAAGATACTAAATATTAAGGATGCTTACAAAGATCCTCGTTTTTCGGTTTCTGTTGATCAAAAAACCGGTTTTAAAACTAAAACAGTATTGTGCGTTCCTGTTATTAACCGCGACAAGGTTATCATAGGTGTAGCCCAGGTTATGAATAAAAAAAAGGGATGTTTTGAAAAAGAAGATGAAGATCTTTTATCTGCCATCTCATCCCAGATTGCTGTTGCCCTTGAAAACGCACAATTGTTTGAGCGCACCAATAATATGAAAAAATATCTTAACAGCGTTCAAAACAGTATAACAAACACTATAATTTCCCTTGATAATAATTACAGGATTGTGATCGCAAATCAAGCAGCAGTTTCAATGTTCGCACTCACTAAAAAAGAACTGTTCCAAAAAGATATTCGAAGTATTCTTGGCAATGGAAACAAACATATAATAAAACTCATTAATAAAGTCTATTCATCCGACACTTCACTTATGGACTATGATGTTGGAATCACATTACAGGAAAAAGAAGGTCATTTTATCAATATTAATATTGTTCCTTTGATTGATTCCGTTTCTGAAGACAAAGGCCTGGTCATTATATTTGAGGATATTACAAACGAAAAAAGAATGAAAGGAGCTCTTGTTCGCTATATGTCCAAAGACATTGTTGAGAAGATTCTCAATGATCCCAAAAGACAGACTTTGGGAGGAATCCGTAGCAAAGTTACAATAGTTTTTACTGATATCAGAGGTTATACAGAGATGTCTGAAAGGCTAAGCGCTGAATTGATTGTGCAATTTTTGAATGAATATTTTAGCCTAATGGTAGATATAATATTTGTCAATAAGGGTGTTCTTGATAAATATATAGGTGATGGAATTATGTCGGTTTTTGGGGTTCCATTCTTAAAGGATGACGATGCTATCAGAGCTGTCAGAGCGGCACTGCAAATGAGAGAAGCTCTTGTGGGTTTTAATAAAGACAGGGTCTTAAAAGGTAAAATACCCATTAGGATAGGTATTGGTATATGTACTGGTGAAGTTGTATCAGGCAATATCGGTTCAGAAAGGCGAATGGAATATACGGTAATCGGAGATGGTGTCAATATCGCTTCAAGATTGGAGACTCTAACAAAAGAACTGGCGACCGATATATTAATAAGCGAATCAACTTGGAAGGAAGTTAAAGACCATTTTAAAACTAAAAAAATTGGCAAAGCTTCGGTAAAAGGTAAAAAAGATACGATTACGGTCTATCATGTCCTAAAAGAACTTAAATCTTGATTGGTTATATTCTGGGCAATACGAACAAGAGGAATGCCAAGACGTGTCATCAGGGCAATCTTGATTTCAGTATTCATTTCCTGTTGCGATTCATCTTTTTTTTGTTCTTTTTTCTGGTTTGCTTTTTCCAGATTTTCTGCAAATACCTGGATTTCCCTTGCGCTGAATTCATTTAGTGCAGGCTTTGCCAAAAGCTCATTATTTCGATCTTTAAACGGGATAGAATTTTTCAGGGTAACATCGTGAAAAGCCTTCTCAGATACCAGCTCGAGTTTTGCAAAAGCTTTAGTCTGCGCTTTATTTAAACTGTGTTTTACAGATGCTTTTTGAACGTTGGAGGGAATGCCGGTTAATAAAATCAGATCATGTAACAGGAAAGACTGCCACTTCAAGGGTTTCGGGAGATTGTTAAAGGTAGGCTTCACCTGTTTAACAAAATTGTTAAACAATGCCTCTGCCTCTCGGGATACAATGGAGCCTCTATTCTTGCTAACCTTAGTGGAGTGCAGTTTTGACAGTAATTTATGCACCCTTTCAAGGGGTGTTTTACCCACCGTCAAATACTCAGGCACTTTGCCCATTTCCAAATCAATGATTTCAATGGTTGCTTTAATGGATTCTATGGCGGATAAATCTTGTCTTAAGAGGTTTTCGGAAGCGCTTATTGTAGATTGTCGCGCTTTTATCCCAAGAGAATGTCATGCTGTTTTACCCATGCAGTATAAAGGTAGGCCTGGCAGTTTTTACCACCAGGCCTAAGTGCGTATTCCGGTGAATCCGTCCACCCGTTCCGGGCATTCCGTCCACCTGTTCCAGAGCATTCCGTCCAGTTTTTTTGGAACTGATCGACGCTCATTTTACCCTATGTCTCAGACTTCTTATTTTTAGTCAAGTTTTTCGTCCTTTTAAGATCAAAAACATAACCTTCTCCTTGTATAAGTGATTGTTTTTATATAAATTATTGACAAATCATCTTTTTGTTGGTGTCATCTATCCATTCACTCGGAGGATAGGGTTATGGAAAGCTGAGGATAATGTTAAGTCAGTGTCTTCATTCACAGCGGTCGCACTGTCACACTTGCATTATCCCCATTAATTTCTTAAACTTAGCTTTCCATTATATTTTTAATTATTTACCTATGTTTTTCAGCCAATTCATCAGTTCTGTATTGCTTTGCCATTCCGGCATTTTTTGTACCACTACATTATTATTACTTTTTTCCAGGGCTTTTCTTTTCATTTCTCCATCAATCCTGGCGTAAATTTCAGTTGTCTTAACGTCTACATGACCAAGGAAGTCACGGATATAAATAAGATTTATACCGGACTGTAGAAGATGAATCGATTTGGAGTGGCGAAAATGTGGTGATAGTTTGTTTGGAAACAATTCTGGGGAATTTTTAATTGCTTCACCAGCATATTTTTTAACAATGTATGCAATCCCTGCCCGGGTTAGTTTATTTTTAGAATAATTACAAAACAAAGGATACTCGAAAGTATATGGTTCCGTTAAATTATTCTCTTTTAAATACTGCCTTAAAAGCTCAGACATTGGTTTCATTAATGGAACAATTCTGCTTTTGTTGCCTTTTCCTGTTAGTCTTACTGTTGAGGGATATGCCACTCTAATATCGCCAACTTTTAAATCTACCAGTTCCTGCACTCTGGCCCCTGAATCATAGAGTAGACTAAGAAGAACCATATTCCTGCGCCCATTTTTTGTCAATTTATCTGGTGTTCCCAATAGAAGCTTCATAGCATCAAGAGTTATGTATTCAACAGATGTCTTCTTTGTCCTCTTCATGGGGATCAAAAGTATTTGCTGTGCAGGGTGGATATAATCCGGGAACTCCATCTGCAGATATCGGCAAAAAGAATGAAATGCAGACAGGCGCACGTTTCTTGTGGATGCAATACAATTCCGGGTTATCTCAAGCCACGCCAAATAATCTTCAACCAGTTTCCTGTTCAGGTTATTCAAAGAAAATTTTTCAGGTTTTATTTTTTTATAATTTGAACAAAAATCAAGGAAGAGACTAAAAGTGTCCCTGTAAGACATTATGGTATTGGGACTAAGACCTGCGGTCCCCGGAAGGTATTTGGAAAGAAAATTTGTCAAATAATATGCGAAATCAGTTGGTTTCATCTTGGACCTCCTCTGGGATCACATACGCACATGTCCTAGAGACTTTTTTAATCAGGTACGGATATGCTTCTGCAGTTAATCTGAGATAACGTTGAGTGGCTCCCACCGAATTATGCCCCACATAGACTGACAGAATGGGCAGTGTGACATACAGGTCAACGCCGCCTTTTACCTGATTTGCCAATGTATGTACACAAAAGGCATGCCTAAAATCATGGAGTCTTGGTCCTTTACCCTTGCCACCATGGGAAATCCTAGCTTTCCACAACAATTGACGGTACACCTTGTAAACCAGGTCGCGTGTCAGAGAGCTTCCTTTTTTGTTCCTGAAAAAATAATTTTCCGATGGAATATTTTTGTTGAACAAAGCATGATACTCGATAACCATATTTGCAAGAGGTATAGACACCGGTACAAGTCTGTCCCTGTTAAATTTTGACCCTCTTATGAACAGCACACCGATATCAAAATCAACATCCGAGATTTTCAGATGGCAAATTTCAGAAATTCTAAAGCCACAGCAATAAAGTAAGCGGAATAGTAATGGATAGATTTCGTGGCTATTAGATCTGGAGGTCGGCGAGATGGTATCGACTGCTTGAAAAAAACAGTCAATTTCCTCATGGGCAAATATATACGGTATGTATTCCATCCGTCTGACCTTATGGTTTTTTGGGGGTATAAATGCTTCGTGCCCTTGGCTCTGCAAATATAACGCAAATTGCCGTAAATCACTGGAACGGTGCAACCATGTCTTTACTGATTCATTTTTTCTTTTTGCAGTCCATCCAGATACCAGTTCTTTGCTTAAAAATTTGTGCTCAGACCCGCAATGGACAGTGTATTCGGAAAATCTGCGAAGCCTATCTCGTTCAACGATATATTTATATCCAAGGCTTCTTTTTTGCTTTATAAAGTCCTCCAGCATTTCTTTAAATTCACCAACAAATGCTTTTTTTTTTTTGCCATCAGAACACCTCCTCACCCCTGTTCCAATCAAATGTCAGGGGTTCCAAAGAGCATGTTCTTAGCTGTTTTATGTCAATCTTTAAGTATACGGATGTTGATTCTGTATTTGTATGACCCAACACCTCCGATATGATTGGTAATGGAGTGTTTTCTTCCAGCAAAGCACTTGCCAGGCTATGGCGGAGTGCGTGTGGTCCATGTTTTTTACCATCCTGTATATTTATTCCTGCGATACGCATGTGCTGAGTAACAATGCTATGCAGAGTAGGTGCTTCCAGTTTTCCTATGGGAGGGATTAAACGCAAGAAAATTGCTTTGGTTGATTTACATTCTGGTCTTGCATACTTAAGACAATCGATAATTGCCAGGCCGACAGCTTCCAGCATTGGAAGAATAATCGGCTTTTTAGTTTTCTCCTGAAATAGCTCAATGGTATTGATTTCCCATTTGAGGTTATCAAAGGACAAATTGCATATGTCTTGTGCCCGCAAGCCCAATCTTGCAGCAATCAGTATTATTGCATAATTCCGCTTCCCTTTTGGGTTTCCCCTGTCAATTGATTTTAAAAGTTTTTCTACCTCTTCTTTTGAATATGCAGAAGGAACTTTTGTCCTCTGTCTATACCCGTCATGCGGAACAATATAGGCAAAATTCTTGGATATAAATCCGTTCTGAAACAGATAATGGAAAAAAGTACGCAGGGAGCATAGCGTGTTATGAATTATGGAGGGTGAATACCGTACAAAAGTTTGTGTGAAACCTGAAATCACAACTTCATCCATATCACGTATATCTTTAATTCCACGGCTGTTCAGGTAATCAGAAAATCTGCGGAGGTATATTTCATATGATTTTAGTGTTTTTTCCGAAAGACCGTCGGCTCTTTTTTTGTCGATATACCCTTGGAACAATAATTGGAACGATGGATGATAAGTTCGTATTGCCTGTTTTGTTCTGGGGAAAATAATTCCATGTAACAAGTAATCTGAAAGTAAATTAATTGCCCTGGCACAACGCTTGTTTTTTTGAGTGAGTTTTCTATATACAGTTATTCCGTACTCGGCCTCAAGAAAATCCATTCCGATTTTAGCTGTATAAACAGTTTGGTCAATACTGACCATGTAGTTCGTCAGGCGATTCCAAACCGTGATAAACCCTTTGATAGTTAAATCCGAATAGTGGACGGTTTTTAATTCAATCTTTACCTTGTCAATTAATTCATTAAGCTTAACTTTTTGACGACTCATTATATAACCCCCAATCTGTTTTTAGGGCACCGGAGTGCCAGTTATAGATCAGAGTATAATGGAAAGTTATTCTATCAAAAAAAAGGAAAAGTCTTGAAATATTGCGGATTTTAAAACTTGAGAAAGGTCAACTTTACATTATCCTTAGCTTTCCATAACCCCGGCCCTGTGGCTTGTATGGCGGGGTATGAACCAGATCAATCGCACTTCTGCACACAATATTTTCAGGTGACGACTGCTATAAGCTGCAACTTCAGCGGATCGATCTTCTTTCCCAGTAGAAGTTGTGTGTCCTGGTTCTCAAAATACTTATTCAGTCTGTATAAAGGGTTTCTTCCGGTCAAGGTGTCAAGCACCATGCCGAGAATAACCGTGCCGGCATCAATTTCCATTTGAGTCGGCACCAACGTGTTGATAGTCTCAACAATACCGATTTTTTGTGCATATGCTGTGACAATAGGAAGGTGCTGGACTGTGAATCCGTCTATATCTGGCAGATTTTCCATTTTTACCTCAATATTTTTTGTTTTCATTGAGGTGTATCATAATAAAGAATTCTAGAAAAATCTAGGCTAAATACCATTCAGCGAATAAAAGCCATTCAAGATTGGCATTAATCAAACTAACTATCTAAAATAACTATAAATTATTTTTTGGATAAAATCCTTAACTTTTTGTGTTTAGGGTGTTGAATGTGTACCATGGTAAATTTTGAAAAACCCGGACTGATGAAAGAAACGCTCAGTAAATTGCCAAATTTGACTCCTGACAGATAATACCTTTAGCACTCGGTTGTTTTTATTTAATTTGATAAAAAATTTATTGTGGTGACAACTTTATTTTTAGTGTAGGTAGAACTTCGACAGTCGGGTTAGTCTCCCTTCAAAACAAATAGCTGCTTTCAAGAAGGATACTTAAGGATGACAATGCCCAGAATCTTTGATCCCGGCCATTATCATCCCTGTGCCATATATGATCGTTCACTCTAATCATTTTTGATCTATTTTTGCTTTCTGTACTTGAATTTTTAGTTGGCCTTCAGCATCATTTTTCTCAAACATAATTTCTTCCACAGTGTTTTTCAAATCTACTGCAAGACTTTGTTCCATTAACCATCTTTTATGGGAAGATATGCTTTGTCCGTAAATTCCAACAGCTTCAATCGAAAGGATGATTCTGTCATCATAAGATAATTTCAATTCTTTTCTTAAATCCTGGATATATCGGTTCAAATTTCTTGCTGTTCCCTCAATTTTCAGTTCTTCTGAGATACTCAGACAAAGGGAGACAACAAGCTGCCTTTCATACCAGAGATCTTCATCTTCAAATATAGCCTGAAAACCAATCGTATAATCTGATGCCAAAATTTTATACTGGTCAACACAAAGTTGACCATCTTTCCCATATTCAAATTCTGACTTTTGTATCAGTGCCAAAACCTTTTTAAGATCTTTTCTCAACACTGGCCCGAGTTTCTTTGTATCTGGCTGGATCTTTTTTTTAGAAAAAGTATCTGGTTTATTTTCATACAACACCTGCTTCACATTTAATTGACTTTTTAAAAGATCCGTAAATTGTTCCAAGGTATTTTGAGCGATGCCTGACACACGAATATTAGGGAGAGGTTGTCTCAAATTAATTCTGTTCTTTTCTCTTATTCTTCTGCCGCCTTCAATTACCGATCTTATCTTTAGAACATCTTGGTTCAAGGCTGTATCTATTCTTTCCGGAACCTGGTCTGCCCAATCTGCCAAATGAACCGAGTTGTCAGTAAAATGCCGGTATATGTATTCCATGGTAAACGGAATAAATGGGGCACAAATGGTGCTCAATTCAAACAACACCGTATACAATGTATTAAAGGCATTTGCTGCATCTTCATTTATTTTTTGCACCCAGAACCGTTCCCGGTTATTTCTGATATACCATCCTGAAAGCGTTTCAACAAAATACAATATATGCGAGTAGCATTTTGGCAGATCATAGTTTTCAATGGCTTGGCTGACATTTGTTTTCAAATTTTCAAGTTCACTCAAAATGTGACGATCTTCAGTATTTGTTCCAGACAAAATGATTTTTGGCGAATACCCTTTAACAAACCCTGAATATGAGGTGAAAAAATGAAATGAGTTCCAAAGAGGAATAAGATACCGTCGCACAGCTTCCCGAACACCTGTTTCTGAAAATCTGATATCAGTCCCTTTTACAACTGCTGATGAAAGTAAATAAATCCTGAGAGCATCACTGCCGTGCTCATCGATCACCTTCATGGGATCAGGAAAATTTTTAAGGCTTTTTGACATCTTTCTGCCGTCATCGGCCAGGATAACGCCATGACAGATGGCATTTTCAAAAGGATGTTTGCCCATGATCGCAGCGGATTCAACCATTAACGTGTAAAACCACCCCCTTGTCTGGGCAATATACTCCACGATAAAAGAAGCCGGAAATGTATTCTCAAACATTGCCTTGTTTTCAAATGGAAAATGTACCTGGGCATATGGCATGGCACCGGATTCAAACCAGCAATCCAGAACTTCAGGTATGCGTGCAAATTGTCCGGAACATCCCTTTTGGGTGCATGGGAAAAAAATGTTATCACAATCAGGTCTGTGCAGGTTCGTGATGGACTGCCCGGATCGATCTTCCAGGTCTTTGATGGATTCCGGCACATATTCGGTTTTGCATTGATCACATTTCCACACAGGAATCGGGCTCCCCCAAAACCTGTTCCGGCTGATGGCCCAGTCCCTGGCACCCTCTAACCACTGACCAAATCGTCCTGTCTTTATATGACCGGGTATCCAGTTGATATCCTGGTTAGCCTTAACCATTTTATCTTTAAATTCCGTCACTTTTACATACCAGCTGCTGATAGTCCTGTAGATAAGCGGATTGTCACAACGCCAGCAGTGGGGATAACTGTGTCGATAATTCTCTCGTAAGAATAATAATCCTTTTTCTTTAAGGTAAGCAATAATGGGTTTGTTTGATTCAAAAACATCCATTCCCTTTAAAAAACCAGCTTTTTCAGTAAAACGGCCATCCAAACCCACAGGATTAAAACTTTGGATGCTATTTTTACTGCAAATATTGAAATCATCCTCCCCAAAAGCCGGTGCAATGTGTACAATGCCAGTACCTGTTTTTGTATCTATGAAATTGCCTTCAAGGATTCTGAATGCATTTTCATTGTCAGCAAAGTCAAATAAGGGAACATATTCTTTGCCAATCAGGTATTTTCCTTTAAATTGTTCTAAGATTTTATGGTCTAAAAGCTGCCCGGCATAATAATCAATTCTCTCTTTTGCCAGGATAACCTTACCCCATTTTCCCGATTCAATAAGGCAGTAATCAATGTCAGGATGAACTGCCAAAGAAAGATTTGACGGTAAGGTCCATGGTGTAGTTGTCCATGCCAGATAGGATATGTCAGAATTTTTTTTATCCACAAAAGCCACAGTGACAGAAGGGTCATCTTTAATCCGATAAGAATCATCAAGTCCTGTTTCAAAATTGGACAATGGTGTCTGGCATCGATTACAATAGGCTACCACTTTTAGACTTTCATAGATCAGGCCTTTTTGGTGTAATAGTTTAAAAATCCATAGAACACTTTCCATATAGTCAAGATCCATTGTCTGATACTTACGGTCAAAGTCCACCCACCGTCCAATTCGATCAATAATGGCACACCAGTCATCAGCATATTTTAAAACAATATCGCTGCATTCTTTGTTAAACCTGTCAATGCCAAAAGCTTCAATGGCTGCTTTCCCACTGATGTTTAATTTTTTTTCAATTTCATATTCAATTGGTAAACCATGGCAATCCCAACCCCACCGTCTGTCTACAAATCGTCCTTTCATTGTAAAATACCGGGGAATGGTGTCCTTGATATAAGAGGTGAGAATATGCCCATAATGCGGCATACCAGTTGCAAACGGCGGACCATCGTAAAAAATGTAAGGGTCATTTCCGCGGTTTTTATCAAGGGATTTTTGAAAGGTGCCCTGGGTTTTCCAATACTCCAAAATTTCTTCTTCCACATCAGGAAAGCGTACGGATGATGGTATAGTTTTCACTTCCTGCTCCTTTTAATGGTTTTGGATAAAGGACAGAAAACAAAAAAAGAACCGATTGCTATCCGCCCTGTTATCATTAAACATAAGGACGAAAAACAAAAGGTTCTCCGCGGTACCACCTTACTTCAGCAAGATATTGTGCTGCACTCTTTACCATTAACGCTGGTAATTCGGCCAAGCTTATTTATAAGGATCAGTCCAAGTGTTCAGCCCGGCAGCTCAGGAGTGATTTTCAAACAGACTTATGCCAGCTGCCTTTCAGCCGATGAACAGCTTTCTCTTATCGCACAGTCCCTGCTTTACTCTTCTCCGTCATCACTTTGACAGGAATATTGTAGAATTTGGGAAGAAAAGTCAATGAAATATTTTTATTATACTGCCACCAAAAAATAATCCGTTCACACCCTAAAGTGTTGACTATCTTTTTTGACCCAGGTCATCGTTTAAATTGGTGCAGGCTTCTTTTGTTCTTGGTTATCTGATTTGTTAGATTCCGCAGTTAAGGATAATTGTCCGATCTCAAAGATTCCTGAATCACATTCTTTTTAAGAATACCAGATATAATCTCAAGTGTTTTAGGATGAAAATTTAATGTCTGCTGGGCGACTATATTGTCTATAGCAGCCTAGGATGAGGCACTATTTATCAGCGTTCACTGGCATTTTAAAGACTCAGTCCAGACAAAATTTAGGAACCCCAACATATGGTATATGACACTTTTTTCAGTTTTGGATTCTTGGTTCAACTTTATGACCTTGTAGCAGTGTTATAGGTCATTCTTCAACTGTAATTTTTATAGAGTACCAATATATATAGATCACATTTTCGAAAATTTCAGAAAATTATTTTCAGAGTTTAGAGTCTACCGTATCCCTGACAAGTTGCAATGCAATTTCTCTTTTATCTGCGTTGGCAACCGGCATATAGGCTGCCATGTTGTAAACCCTGTATTATCAAAGCGTTACACAAACCTAAAGGTTATCCTAAAAATTATTCACTGTAGGAGATCATATCAAAGCTAAAAGATTAGATAATGGGTTATATCTAAAAGAATTGGCTAAGACGCTGAAAATAACGACTGACACCTTGATTAATTGGGAACTTGGAAGATATGAACCGCCACCATATCGATACAAAATGATAAGTAATTTTTTAGGTTATTGTTTTTATAACCATACAGCAAATACATTACCACTCAGGCTTAATTATATCCGTTGTTATCTCTTCGGAATGAAAATACTTCTTTTGCAAAATACACAGGATTTGATCCTTCCTCTATTCATAATTGGGAAAATGAAAAGCATAGACCTCTTAAGAAATCAATCCAAAAACTTTCTAAAATTTGTGGTTTTGAAATTTCATACAAGAAAAAAGAAGTCCATTTTTCAGAATGTAATTGGAAACGGAAGATTTAAAGTTTATCTTTTACGCAACTCCTATGATGAACAGGTGCATTACTATTTGGGGGAGATTCTGAGAATAATTTAAAAAAATGAATGACTTCGGATTTCCAGGAATCTCAAGTCTCCAATATAGCTTCATGGGACCTTAATTTATTTGGTCATGCGGGGTAGAACTCGCAACAAAAAAAACTCGCTACATAAATACCATATATACTCACGAGTAAAAATAAGACATCCTCAAAATTTTAATATAGTTGTAACGCAAGTCTAATAAAATTCTAACAAAAAAATAGTAGAATCTCTTTCAAATGATAGTATTTGCTCAGTCACAAGCATTATAAACGATAGATTTAAGGAGAAAATATGAACAAATATACAGAGTTATTCATATCAATCATTTTTTTATTAACAGTATCATCAACCGTTTTTGCAGGAGAACTGGTAATTAAAGGTTCCACAACAGTCCTCCCCATTGCCCAGAAAGCTGCTGAAGCATATATGGCCGAGCACCCTGATGTAAAAATATCACTTTCCGGCGGCGGATCCGGGAATGGAATCAAAGCGATAATTGACGGTACTGCCAACATTGGAAATGCCTCCCGTTTCATCAAACAAAAAGAGGTCAATCTTGCAGGCACTAAAGGTGTTTATCCTGTGCCTTTCAGGATTGCTTTAGATGCCATTGTACCTGTTGTGAACAAGAACAATGCAGTGACCGATGTGACTCTTACCCAGCTAAAAGATATTTATCTTGGAAAAATTAAAGACTGGAAAGAAGTCAGCGGGACACCGGGTAAAATAGTTGTAATTTCAAGGGACAGCTCTTCGGGAACCTTTGGCGTGTGGAAAGATTTGGTGATGAAAAAAGAACGGGTCATTCCCAGTGCCCTGACCGTACCCTCCAATGGCGGTATTGTCCAGGCGGTCGCCAACACGCCGGGTGCCATAGGCTATGTCGGTTTAGGGTATCTCAGCGATGGGATAAAGGCCGTAAAGGTAGACGGCATTGCAGGATCAGAGGAAAGCACCTTGAACGGATCCTTTCCAATCTCCAGAGGTCTTTTCATGTTTACAAAAGGCTGGCCCACGGGAGATATCATGGGATTCCTGTCTTTTATCCTGTCAAAAAAAGGACAGGACCTGGTAAAAGAAGCAGGCTCCATCCCGCTGTTCTGATGCATAACGGAGGAAACAAGTGAAACGTCAGCATATCGATAAAGGAGTGCAGTCAGGGTTCCTGCTGGTTGCACTCTTTTCCATAACCGCCCTGTCTTTGATCATGGTATTCCTTTTCATGGAAGGCCTACCCATTTTAGAGCACGTCAATATCAAAGAATTTATTTTCGGCAAGTACTGGTATCCCACAGATGATCCGGCAGATTTCGGCATCCTTGCGCTTATTGCAGGGTCTGTTTGCGTCACCCTTCTCTCAGGTTTGATGGCGATTCCGCTGGGGATAATGACTGCGGTTTATCTGGCAGAAATCGCCTCTCCAAGGGTGGCTGAGATTGTCAAACCCATTGTGGAACTCATGGCCTCCCTGCCGTCGGTTGTTATCGGTTTTTTCGGCATGGTTGTGGTGGCACCTTTTATTCAGAAGCTGTTTAATATCCCGGTGGGCTTAAATATGTTCAATGCCTCGCTGATGCTTGCGTTCATGTCAATTCCAACCATTTGCAGTCTCTCAGAGGATGCCATATTTTCGGTTCCCAGAGCTTTAAAGGAAGCTTCTTTTGCCCTTGGGGCAACACACTTTGAAACCATTGTAAAGGTGATTATCCCTGCATCTTTATCCGGCATCTGTACTGCGGTCATTCTCGGGCTGTCAAGAGCCCTGGGGGAAACCATGGTGGTGCTGATGGCCGCAGGCGGGGCTGCCATGATGCCCACATCCATATTTGACCCTGTTAGGCCGCTGCCGGCAAGCATTGCAGCGGAAATGGCAGAAGCCCCGTTCAGAAGCGAACATTACCACGCACTCTTTGCCATCGGCATCGTATTGTTTGTATTCACCTTTATTTTTAATCTGATTGCCGATTATATTTCCTATAAATTCAGACAGGTGGGAGAGGCATCCTTATAATGAAAAAACATCGATTATGGGCACAGAAGGTTTTCTTTTTATCCTTTAAAACGGCGGCTTGCCTGAACGGCGCAGCCCTTCTATTGATTCTATATTTTATGGTATCCAGGGGATGGCGCGCAATTTCATGGGACTTTTTAACGCAGTCTCCCAAGGATTCCATGACGGCCGGCGGTATTCTCCCCTGCATTGTGGGAACAACTTCTCTCTGCCTAATGACCCTGATGGTTGCCCTGCCCATTGGCGTCTGTTCTGCTGTATATTTGAATGAATATGCAAGACAGGGAACCCTTGTCAGAATTATTCGCCTGGGTATTAATAATCTGGCCGGGGTGCCGTCCATTGTATTCGGCCTGTTCGGGCTTGCATTTTTCTGCATCGTATTGAAGATGGGAGTTTCCATTGCTGCCGGCGGCCTCACCTTGGGAATCATGACCCTGCCTGTTATTATAGGCGCATCAGAGGAAGCTTTAAAAGCTGTGCCCAACACTTATAGGGAAGCTTCTTTTGCCATGGGGGCAACCAAATGGCAGACCATCAAAAAAGTGGTGCTTCCAGCGGCTTTCCCCGGAATTATTACAGGGTCCATTCTGGGGCTGAGCCGGGCAGCGGGTGAAACTGCCCCGATTATGTATACGGGTGCTGTTTTTTTTACCCCGGATCTACCGGGTTCCATTTTAGATGAAGTCATGGCACTGCCCTATCATATTTACGTGCTGGCAACGGCAGGAACAAATATTGAAGCCACACGGCATCTGCAATATGGGACAGCCCTTGTATTGATTCTTCTGGTATTTGGAATGAATCTGGCTGCGATTATCCTACGGTCTAAAATGAGAAAGAAATTAAGGATTTAGTTGTATGGAAAGCAAAGTTAAAATGCACACCCGGGACCTGGATTTTTTTTACGGCGATTTCCAGGCCCTTTACAATATTTCAATTAAATTTATTGAAAATCAGGTGACCGCACTTATCGGCCCGTCCGGATGCGGTAAAAGTACCTATTTAAGATGTTTAAACCGTATGAATGATCTTATCCCGGGGATATGGGTAAAGGGTGAGGCCATGCTGGACCAAAAAGATATTTATGACCCTTCCATTGATGTGGTGACCTTGAGAAGAAGAGTCGGCATGGTGTTCCAAAAACCCAACCCGTTCCCAAAATCCATATTTGAAAATATTGCCTACGGATTAAAGGTGAACGGGGTTAAAGACCGGGGGAAAATAACCCAGCGTGTGGAAAAAAGCTTAAAACAGGCCGCTATCTGGGATGAGGTCAAAGACCGGTTGAATGAATCAGCCCTGAGTCTTTCAGGCGGCCAGCAGCAGCGGTTGTGCATCGCCCGTGCCCTTGCTGTCGAACCGGATGTGCTCCTGATGGATGAACCGGCTTCCGCCCTTGATCCCATTGCCACACAAAAGATCGAAGAGTTGATTAAAACCCTGTCTTCAAGGCTGACGATAATTATTGTTACCCATAATATGCAGCAGGCCGCACGGGTCTCAGATCGAACCGCATTTTTTTATATGGGAAAGCTCATTGAAATCAATGACACAGACACCTTGTTTACAAAACCCGGACTAAAGCAGACAGAAGACTATATTACCGGAAGATTCGGTTAAGGAGAAAACTTGTGACAGGCCATTTGCAAAGAGAAATAGAAAAGATAAAGAAAGAAATCCTGTCCCTGGGGGCATTGGTGGAAGACCGATTTAAAAAAGCAGTTTCCTCCATACGGACAGAAGACCTTGTTCTGGCTCAACAAATCATTGATACGGATTTTGAGGTGGATGAACTGGAAATCGAAATCGAAGAAGAATGCTTGAAAATTCTTGCACTGTATCAGCCAGTGGCAACAGACCTGCGTGTTCTTGTGGCCATCATTAAAATAAACAATGACCTTGAGAGAATCGCAGATTATGCTGTTAATATTGCAAAAAGATTTAAAACCTCTTCTGAAAATCCCAACAAGTTCAGGTATGATTATACTGCCATGGGAGAACAGACAGCTAAAATGCTCAGGATGAGCCTTGATTCCCTGGTGAGAATGGATGCGGACATGGCATATGAGGTCAGAGACATGGATGCTGATGTAAATATCATGAGAAATGAAGCCTATGACTCAATGAAACAAGACATACAAAAACATCCGGATATGGTAGGTGAGATCATAAACATGTACCTGATTTCAAGGCATTTGGAACGGATTGGGGATCATACGACCAATATTGCAGAAGAGGTCATCTATTTGATTGAGGGAGAAATTGTACGACATACCTGAATCATAGGATTTCTCAATATTTTTTGTAATTGTTTAACCCGTTAAAAAAGTTATCCCCAAAGCCCTGTCTGATGGATATTTGCAGGAGATTAAGCGTTTAGCCTCGAAACAAATATCCATCAGACAGGGCGGCTTCAAGCGTAAGAGCTGAATAATTACTATTTTTTATTTATTGAACTGATGATGTATAATAAAGAGAAAAATGATATTGTGTTTATAAAATTGATTAAAACAGTGTTCTGCCTTCATTAAAAAGGAAAACCAAAATGTTAAAAGATACCATTTTAATCGTGGATGATGAAGAAGATATCGTCGAGTTGATTAAATATAACCTGAAAAATGAAGGATATGCCATATTGACGGCACTCACTGGTGAACAGGCCATAAAAGAGGCCAGACAATCACGGCCTGACCTCATTGTTCTCGACTTGATGCTGCCAGGGATTGATGGCCTTGAGGTCACCAGACATCTTAAAAATAATGACAAAACCAATCACATACCCATCGTTATGCTAACAGCAAAAGGGGAAGAATCTGATATCGTTATCGGGCTTGAAATGGGTGCCAATGACTATATCTCAAAACCCTTCAGTCCCAAGGTCCTGATTGCCAGAATCAGAGCCATACTGCGCCGTCGGAAAAAAGATATAGACCAGACACGGGACAGGATCAATCAGGAAGGGAATCTGTTTGTTGACAGGGCAAAACATCTTGTTACCATTGAAGGAAAGGCCCTGGACCTGACATTTTCTGAATTTGAACTGCTATCCTTCCTTTTAAACAAAAAGGGCTGGGTATTCACAAGAAAACAGATTGTTGATGCAATCCATGGTGAAGGGTATTCGGTAACGGAAAGAAGTATAGATGTTATGATTGTAGGGTTGAGAAAAAAATTAAAAAAATATTCGTCCGCCATTGAAACTGTCAGAGGCATCGGCTACAGGTTTAAAGAATAAAGATGAAAACAAAAAAGAAACTGATCTGGCAAATTTTTCCATCGTTCATTATAATTACCGTTCTTTCGCTTTCAGCGATTACCTCTTATTCAACCAGTTATTTTAAAAAGTTTTTTTTAATAAATTCAGAAAAAGAGCTTACAATCAGGGCAAAACTCCTGCGAAAAACTTTTTCCGACATTTTGAAAAATGTGCCGGGTCAATCCCACCAGATTGATATTCATTGTAAAAATATAGGGAAGATAGCCGACAATAGGGTAACCGTAATTCTGCCTTCCGGTGTTGTTGTGGGGGATTCCTTTGCTGATATTAAAATCATGGAAAACCATATGAAACGGCCAGAAATCAGTGAAGCTCTGAAAAAAAACAAAGGTGTTTCCATCCGGTACAGTGTAACTTTGGATAAGACCATGATGTATATTGCATTACCTGTGATGGATGACACAGGGGTTGTGGCAGTTGTTAGAACATCGGTGTCTGTTTCTGCCATTGATAATGAAATTAAGATGATAAGAAACAATATTCTTTTCGCTCTGCTGATTACAATTCTTGTTGCTGCCCTTACAAGTCTATATGTTTCGAGAAGAATCAGCCGCCCGGTTGAAGAGATGCAAAAAGGCACTGTAGAGTTTGCCAAGGGGAATCTGAATACAAGGATTGCCATTCCCGAGACAGAAGAATTGTCTGAACTCGCAATCACCATGAATCAGATGGCTGAAAATCTTGATGAGAAAATCATGGACTTTAAAACGCGAAGCATGGAATTAGAGGCGATCCACTCAAGTATGCTGGAAGGTGTCATTGCCATCGATAAAAATGAAAGAATTATTACAATCAATGATGCGGCCGTAAAAATTTTCGGTTTTTCCGCATCCCAATTAAAATCCCGCTATATTCTTGAGATTGCAAGGCATTTTGAACTTCAAAAATTTATTCAAAAGGCTTTAAAAACCCATGAACCCGTGGAAGATGATATTGTGATTGCTGGAGATGATGAGTTAATTTTAAATATCCATTCAACCGCGCTTTATGATTCAAGGAACAGGCGCATAGGGACCCTGATCATCTTTCATGATATCACCAGAATCAGGCGGCTTGAAACCATGCACAAAGAGTTTGCTGCCAATGTGTCCCATGAACTAAAGACGCCCCTTACCACCATAAAAGGCTTTGTTGAAACCCTCCAGCAGATGATGGCCGCCAATGGGATCAAAGAAAGTGAAGCGTTTTTAAAAATTATTGAAAAAAATGTAAACCGGATGATCGATCTGATCAATGACCTTTTAGCCCTTTCAAAACTTGAACGCCTTCAGGGTGGGAATATTCAACTTGAAGAATATAGTATGAACGCATTGATCCAGACCGCTGTTCAAAACTGCAGCAGTAATATTAAGAAAAAAAATATGTCTGTGAGCATCGAATATCCTGAAGATATTACCGCCATGGTTGATCCGAGTTTAATGGAACAGGCCATTATCAACCTTCTGGATAATGCAATTAAATACAGTCCAGAGGGCAAGTCTATAACGATCACTGTCACAAAACTGGGGTCATATATTGAAATGAGGATACAAGACAATGGCAACGGCATTAAAAAAGAACATCTGACCAAGATCTTCAATAGATTTTATCGGGTAGATCGTGGCAGAAGCCGCAATGAAGGCGGTACAGGCCTTGGCCTGGCCATTGTGAAACATATTATCCAGTATCATAATGGTAAAATTGATGTTACCAGTACAAAAGGCAGCGGCAGCTGTTTTAAAATCAGTTTACCTGTCTGATGCTACAAACCTTTGAACTCTATTTTTTTCAGAACATCGGCAGAAAAAATTAGACAAAGGTTTAGCCACTTTTGGGCAAGTTTTTGAGGTGGCAAAAAAGTGATTATAGTGTATGAAAACAGCCTATTTTACGACCTTCTCGGGGTGGGTACTGGCATTTCAAGCCATGAGTGAAAAATAGTTATAAGGGGGATTAAAAAAACAATCCCCCAGTATTTTTAACAATCTCACGTGCACTTGTATATCCCAGAGGAAAAACTCTATTATCATCCTTGATTTTTTCAGATGCAATATACTCACGCAAACGATCCACAACTTTATCAAGAATTGTCCATGGTTGGTTTTTTGTTGCTTTGAATGTTTTTTTGCCCGGCTGAACTGGGCATTGAAATTATTATACAACTTTTCAACAAGGTTTCGAAATTTATTTTTTCTGATTTGCATGGGGAGAATATTTGAAATAGATATTTTTTATTAGAATATCCGGCACCCAAAGTTTGGTTAATTAAGCTTAAATCGTATCGGAATCATCACCCAGGTTTCGGTGGCCTGGCCATTGTTTTTTCGAGGGATGAATTTCCATTTTTTTACAGTTCTCATAGCCTGACGATCAAGGATGGCATACCCCGCCGATTTATGAATTTTTATCTGTGAAATCTGTCCGTCAATCGATATGAGCACTTTCAATTCAACCAGCCCTTCATACCCTCTTTTCCTGGCCTTTTCAGGGTATTTGGGCAAAGGATTACTTTTAAACTCAGGGTCGGTAATTTTTAAAATTTCAATTGATTTTTTTAAAGGTATGTTGACTGTTGTAAATTGTTTATGGGCCTTTACTTCTTGGGCAGGTTGTATATCGTTCAGGGGCTTGTCTGATTCTAACACTGTTTCTATTTCCGGCATTGGATCAGGTGTTGGTTCAGGTGTTGGTTCCGGCGTTGGATCGTGACGTCCATCCGGCGTTTCTGCTAAAGGTATTGCTTCAAGTGACGTCGTGACGGCCGGGACTTTCTTTTTTTGTTTCGAAACTTTTATGGTAGAGCTTGGCGACTTTTTTTTTATTTTTGGTGGTTCCATCGCCTGTCTTGGTTTATTCACTGCTTGTGGCAACGCCTTTTTCTTTTTTTTAGGCAGGACCTTTTCTTTAATTGGTGGAGGTGGCTTGACCGATTCCAAAACAGTATACCCCATTGTAATCGTAACTGATTTTATCTGGAGCCTGTCCTCTTCAGACTTTTTGATTAACAGGGATGGCAAGAATGCAAAAATCATTAAATGGAGGAATACGGCAATCAGCAATGCCAGAAAAACTCTTATCGGGGAGCTTAAAATCAATTCTTATTTTATCCTGGAATTCTTGATGTCACCCTGAAATTGGGCCTGAAGAGAAATTTGAGACAACCCTGCCATCTTTATCTGATCAAGGACAAGAAAAAGATGCTGATAGGAAATATCTTTATGGGCAAATAAGAGAACCCCGGAATCTTTCCGGGCCTGGGCTTTTTCTTTGAGACTGGATGCAAGATCTTCAAGGGCCACCTGTTTTTTGTTCACAAAGATCTGGTTATCCGCCTTGACCGTTACAGACAATACAAGGGTTTTATCTGGTTTGGCAAGGGATGAAATCGGCAATTTGACCGGCATGCCATGATGGACAGACATGGACAGCATGGAATAGATAAAGACAACCAATAGTAAAAAAATAATGTCCATTAAGGGCAATAGTTCGATCCTTGCTTTCTTGACAGGCGGCAGATTAAGCTTCATGGTCGTCCCCGGGGCATGAGAGTCTTCTGTCCTGATCAATCTCAAAACTGGTGGTATATTTTTCTATGATCTGGGCAGCGCGTTGGATACGGGTGTTAAAATAATTATACGGAAAGACGGTCATGATGGCTATGGCAAGACCTGAGGCAGTTGTGATCAGGGCTTTGGCAATCCCGCCCGTGACCGCCTGTGGGTTGTCAATTCCTGATGTGCCCAGCATATCAAAGGTCTCAATAATCCCCACAACCGTTCCCAATATACCCAACAGCGGAGCAATGGTGATGATGGTATCTAATATGTTCATAAACCGCTGCATAGAAAAAATCTCATCTGCGGCTGCAAGTTCCATGGCCTTTATGGGAGAATACTGCCTGTGCATAACCCCGCTTAACAATATCCGGGCAATATAGCTTTTTGAACCGGCCGTCACTCGTTGAACCCCCTCCCAATCCTCTTTGAGACAGAGGTCAAACACCTGTTCCACCACCTTTCTATTCCGTTTCATTCCCACCCCGATCCAGAATAGGGATCGCTCCAGGATAACCGTAAGAGAAATGATAGAACATAACAAAAGCGGAAACATCAACACGCCGCCACTATAAAATATTTTTTCCATATGATTTTTTCTCCTTGTTTTTTATCTATCCTTGATTTTTATCTATCCTTTTTTTTTGTCTGGATAAAAAGACAGCCGGTCTGTCAGTTATCGGATGTTTCATCATCAGGACATCCGTGTGGTATACCTGCTGGATGATTTCTTTTGTCATTACCTTTTCCGACGTTCCTTGAGCAAATACAGTCCGGGATTCGGCATCTATCATGACCAGGGTATCAGAATATTCACTTGCCAGGTTCAAGTCGTGAAGGACAATCACAACACTGATGTTCAAGTGTTCTTTCAGGGTGTGAATCAAATCCAGAATCTGCTTTTGGTGCCCGATATCCAGGTGAGAAGTGGGTTCGTCAAGCAACAAAAGCATGGGTTCCTGGACCAGTGCCCTTGCAATGGAGACCAATTGTCTTTCTCCGCCGCTGATCTGGTTGAACGGCAAATCTTTTAATCCAAGGGTATCGGTGAGTTCCAGATATTTATCTACCATATCACGGTCTTTTTGGGTTTCAAAAAATTGAAACGACTTGAAAAACGGAAGTCTTCCCATCATGACATATTCTTCAACCGTCATATGGGCTGCCTGCTCAAACTGCATGACCACCGCCATTTTCCGAGACAGATCTTTCAGCGGGATATCCTGCGTGTTCCGGTCCTGCAAGAGGATCTTTCCGCCCATGGGGTCTATGGCACCGGCAATGGTTTTTAAGAGTGTGGTTTTCCCTGAGCCATTGGGGCCAAGAATACTGACTATTTCTGCACGGCCTGCATTAAAATTGATATTGTTCAGGATTTTGGCCCGGTTGTATCCGATGCAAAGGCCGTTTAACTCCAATATTGTTTCACTCATAGTCTCACCTGCTTTTTGCCCAGAACATAAATAAATACAATCCCTCCGATGATGCCGGTGATCACGCCCACTGGAAGTTCCAGGGGAGATATGATGATCCGGGCAAACAGATCACACAAGATGAGAAACACAGCCCCTCCCAGAAAGGAACTGATGACCAGTATCCGATAATCTGCACCAATCACCATTCGCATGAAGTGCGGTACAATCAGACCCACAAACATGATAATACCGGCAACGGAAACACTTAAGCCCGTAAGCATGGATGCGGTGATAAAAAGGATTTTTTTGGTTCGAGTTGTATTAACGCCCAGAAAGGCAGCCTGTTCTTCTCCAAGAGCCAGTGCATTCAGATTATGGCAATGAAAAAGAGAAATGATAAGTCCCAATACAGCCCCCACGCTCACAATGGTGATCAATGTCAGGTCCGGCTCATCTAAGGATCCCATGATCCAGAAAACGATATTATGAAGGTCATCACTTTTGGAAACCGCCATCAACAGCATGACAAGAGATGAAGATACAAAGCTGATCATCACCCCGGTCAAAAGCATGGTGTTCGGTTTTAAAGCGCCGCTTTCAAGGCTTAACACATAGACGACAAAAATCACCAGCCCTGCGCCCATGAATCCGGAAAGCGGATAGGCCACAACCCCTATCTTTGCATGGAGACCGAAAACAATGGTCAGACAGACTCCCAAAGAGGCCCCCCCGGAAATCCCCAGGGTATACGGCTCAACAAGGGGATTTCGAAACATACCCTGGAGCAGAGTACCGGCCAGTCCGAGAGAACCGCCCACGGCAATGGCAACAATGATCCGGGGCAGACGGACACCTGTTAAAATATGGTAGGAGGCCGTCCCTTTCTGGTTCAAGACAATATCGATTATATCGGTTATAGGAATCTGACTGCTGCCAATGGCCAGTGCCAGAAAACTGACCAATATTAAAGACACGACCAGGAGGATTAACACGATAAGCCATTGTCTGATTTTTTTATCCATCACAAGTTTTTCCCCTTAATCGGATGAATCAGATGAAAAAACTCCAGCAACCCTTTTGAAAATTGTTCCGGCGTCGGACTGCAGACCATATCAGGGTCCAATATATGGATCTCATTGTTTTTTACCGCTTTTAAAAATGTAAACCGCTGCCAGGATGATTTTTCATTTGTCCCGGCCTTTTTGGATGATCCCATGGTGGCAATAAAGATAACATCCGGATCCTGTTCCAATACCTTTTCTCTGCTGTAAACCCCTTCGTTTGCTTGTGAGGCAACATTAATCCCCCCGGCAAATTCGATGTATTCATTAATAAAGGTATCCTTTGCTGCTGTTTTGAGCGGCTTGAGACCGATTTGAATAAAGACCCTTCTTTTTGGGGTGGCCAGAGCCTTTGTTTTGATCCGGCTGACGTTTTTCCGGGCTTGATTGACTACTTCAAGAGCCTCTTCATGCTTTTCAATCAGATTGCCAAGATCGATCAATCGTTGACAGATATCATCAAATGTCCTGGGCGTTGGCAACCGCATGACGCTTAAGCCCTGTTTTCTTAACGCATCGATCTGTTTCTGACGGGTCAGGGCATTGGCCAGTACCAGGTCCGGTTCCAGGCTGATGATCTTTTCAACATTCATCTGCATGACCGTGCCAATGATCTGTTTGGGTTCAGAGTCCTCGGGAAGCTTGCAATAACTGGTTACGGCCACCAATTTGTCTTGGGCTTTTAGAAGATAAATCATGTCTGTAATAAAGGGCCCAAGGGACACAATTTTCCCCGGCACATGATCTGTAGCAAAAGAGGGACCCGGCACCAGGATGATCAGCACCAGGATGACCCCCTGCACCAGACTCAGCACCATATTCAGCAGTTGGCAGCATCTGTTTTGAAAATTTAACATATCATTTATTTGTTCCTGTAATGGGTACCGTTTAACAAGGCATTCAGTCCCATGATGATCACATGGGGCAGATCTTTTTGAACCATGGGTTTAAGTTCGTCCATATCACATCTGCATATATCTGTTGCAATATTCCGGGAAAATGCCTCAAACGAAGATAGATCTTTTATCAACCCCTTTTGATAATCATCACTTATGGATAAAGCCATTTGAAGAAAACCTGAATATTTGGGGTCCAGCAGAAGTTCTTCCACCTCCCCTGCGAACCGGGACTTACCCTGGGCGCAATCACAGTCTTTTTCTAAAGAAATCACCTCATATATGGAGATCCCTCTTTCTTTCAGGCGTAAAAAAATATTACGTTCCGCATCCAGGCTGTTTTGTTTTAAGACAGCCGCTTTAACACCCTCATACACCACACGGGCCATCATCTCCCCAAGTTTGGTATGGCCGCCGGTATGGTCCAGCAAAGGCCCGGTCCCTTCCAGCACAAGGACATTGTCCGTGCCAGTACCCGTTGCTCTGAAGGCTCCGTCGTCATAACTTGTCCTGATATCCATATCAAGCAGTGCGGCTGTTTTTGCCTCGGTGGCCGTGACAATGGCCCGGGTCATGGCACGTGGGGACAGCCTCATATTGGTCACAAGAATTATATTAATGGTTCCGGGTTCATAATAATGCCCCTTACTTTTGCCCATGCGCATGGCATTGGATTTAACCCCGGCCGTAACAAAAGCACCCACTTTAAGATCCTTGAACAGGGCTGTTTTGACTGCCAGGTTATCCATATTGGCCCCCGTGATCAACACACTGGTGTGGTCCGGGTTTTTATTCAATGCCGTGGCGATGCGCCTGCGGATGAAATCAATGCCGTGGCCATGATCAATCATCCAGTTCTGGGGCGGTGTATAGTGATTGACAATAGTTCGAATGCCTTCGCGCCTGCCCTCAAGAGTGGATACAATTGCCATGGGAGATTTCAAATCTATCACCAGACTCTTGTTTACAAAATCAAGGATATGGGTATCATCCACACGGATTGTTTCAATACATTCAAAGTCCGGGGAAATGGATTTTGAGGCAATGATTTTGGGTTCGAAAATCAAGTTTTCCTTGAGGGCAAATTGTTGCCCATATATCGAAGATGCCAGCCATTGAATAAAATATCCCGTATTGGTGGCTGCCCTGCAGGTCAGATCACAGGGAAAATAATAGATCCGTTTGTTTTTCACCGCATCCACATCTTTCCATCCCGGCTGGGTCAGGATCTGCTGTTCAATCTCATTGTCTTTCCCGCATCCATAAATAACCTGGGGATTAAAGTGCATCCACTCGTCTTTGGTAACCGATACAATAGCTCCCTTTTTATCAAAATCAGGGGGAATGCCCCCGGACATCCGAATCAAATCATTTTGAAACGAATCATTGCCCGGGCTCATCATCTGATCTCTTCCCATAAACCGCATCACCCTCAATTTCTGATCAGGCTCTATCCGGCTCAGTTTTTTGGTAATCAGATCGATTTGTTCATCAATTCCCGATCTAATCACCCGAGCCTGTTCCTGCTTATCAAATATCTTTCCCAATAAGGATATGGTATTGATCCCATCTAAAACAGAGGTAGTATTCAATTCAATGAGAAGGACATCTTTATCTTTAAAATACGTTTTAACCTCAGTGTGCAGACTGGAAATAAAGATAAGATCCGGATTCAATTCATTGATAGCTGTAACAGATGGCCCAAAAAAACCACCCACAATAGCCTTGCCGGATGCCCCTGGAAAATTGGAATGATAGGTTATGCCTTTTAGGGCATCCTGGACACCTAATTTAAAAATGATTTCCGAAATGGCGGGTACCAGTGAAACCACCCGGGAAGGACTTTGGCTTAAAACAAAGGGATCATTTTTGTCATCCACAAATTTGACTGAAAATGAAAAAGCACTACCCATTGGCAGATATAAGAATACGAGCACCAGCAAGACCATTTTGATTATTTTCAAGGTTTATCTCCCCAAAAGGTTAAAATGAATATGTCACCGAGGCATAATAAGACCGCCCGGCACCCGGATATTGTGACAATGTACCGGTTCCAGTCTGATCATAAAATGTCTCCACATAAGTTCCATAGGATTCATCAAACACATTATTAACCTGAACAGACACAGACCAGTTTTCTGATATTTCCTGTCTTGCCTTTAGGTCCAGGGTGTCATAGCCGGAAAGATATTGGGTTGGTTCCGTGTCTGTATCTGCCGCATAGATAGCAGGACGTTTGCCCGTATACCGGTATGTGGCAGTCAGATCCAGACCGAAATCAAACCAATAGGTCAGCCCGGCCTTGAAAAAATCCTTGGCCGTATATCTGGATTGTCGTTTGGCTCCGCCTGGTTTTTGTTCTTTTGCATCCGTATAGGTGTAATTAATCGAAAGGGTCATGTTTTGATAAGGCCCAACAATTGCTCCGGCTTCAAAACCGGATGCTTCATATGTTGAAAGATTTTCCGGACGATAAAAGAAACTGGCATCAGGGACCCATTCGATTTTATCTTCAATATCCCATGTAAAATAGCTCAAATTTAAAAATATTTTATTGTCGGCAAGGGACTGCTCAATCCCAATATCTGTATGACGGCCGGTTTCCGGCTTAAGGTCGGAATTCCCCTGGGCTCCCATTCCCCAGCCCCAGTTTTCATAGGGCCAGTACAAATCATTGGGGGTTGGGGCTTTAAAATGTTTGCCCGTATTGAATTTAATGGCTGTTGTCTCGAATGGATTAAACACAAAACCGAACCTGGGTAAAAGCTCTTCACCAAACTCCGAGTGTTTTTCATGCCGGATGCCGATACTACCTTTGATAAATTTGCAGGGCCGATACTGGAGTTCACTAAACAGCCCCGTACTATAAAGGTTAGCCGTGCCGGAAAGACTTGTGGTTGCATTACCGTAACCGTCTAAAGTGGTGGAGATATTCTCCCAGTCATAATCTTTATATTGCATACCCAAAAGGATAGTGGTTCCATCAAAGGGCTTAAGGGTTACGTTCCCTTCAAATCCCTGCACCTGATTGGATACCTTTGTCGTGCTTCCCGGAAGATTTCCCAGGGTAAAGGCACTATAATATCGCGAATAATTATTGCTGACCATATCGGTATAATCGGTTTGAAAATTATATGACAGCCAATCCAAGGGGACGTCTTCCATCTTTAAAATAAAGTGCTTGTCTTCTTCTTGGACAGTGTTGAGCAAACTGCCTGAATCGCCATTATATATAACCACACCATTTACAGAAAAAGGCTGGGTTCCCTCGGGTGGTTTGGGGCCGGGGCGACCGCTATCTCGATCAATATAATCACCATATAGGCTCAATTTAAAGGCGTTGCCTTTATCAAAGAGTAATTTTAAAGAGACGTCCTTGTTCCGGCCATCGGCATTATCCCTGAACCCATCCGTACCATAGGTATTGGCTGTCAGATAATACCCAAGGGTCTGGGTGACAAACATACCGTTTTGGAATCCGACCCCATAGGTCCCTTCTGATCCATATCCGGTATTAATGATTAAATCGGTTTGATCCTGTTCAGGGCTTTTGGTCAGAATATTCACGGTACCGCCCATGGCACCGGATCCATAAAGAACAGATCCAGATCCTTTGACAATTTCAATACGTTCAATATTACTGGCAGATATCTTGCTCAGATCAGCTGATCCCAGAGATGGTGAATTGATGGAAAGTCCGTTCACGAGCACCTGGGTTCCATCTGCGCCCATTCCCCGAATATGCAATTCCTGGCCAGCGCCTCCGTAATCACCACGGGTTCGCCAGTCAACACCAAGTTCGCCGCCTAAAAAATCTCCAATACTGGTGGCAGGGGATGCTTCAATGTCGATATCATCCACGGTAATAACTGAATTTGGAATATCTTTTCGTTGCTCTTCTGTCTTGGTTGCAGTGACAACCACTTCATCCATTGAAACAATTTTTTCAGCCCAAGCAATCGCCGAAAATAATAAAAGAAAAAAAATCAAGGTTAAATAGAATGTCTTTTTCATGTCTCCTCCGAAACATCAGCCCGGAGAATAAAAAAACCCCGGACCATTAAAATCGATCCAGGGTGTCCCTAATTTACTCAAGATCATGTATGTTTTTTTTGTCCGAAAAAACATGCAACTACAATTCAGGCAGGTTTTCTGACTCTCGGATCATCCTAATTACCGCGCCTTCCCGTAAAAACTTACAGTGGCATTGGTTGCGGTTTTCGTCCTCGATTACAGCGGCGGGCCCGTCCCTGTTTCACACAGGAGTTCCCTATTAAGCATTCATAGCACCTGAACTTAGTTTGTTTATTTAGAGCCGACCATCTTAAAAGTCAATAGATAATTTTATCGTTGAATGGGAATCTGATAAGCTTGTCAATCTTCCAATAGTTGAAACGATAATGATTGGGGCAAGCTTGAGGGTATTTTCGGTTTGACTGGAATATGTAATCAATGTTTTTATTTTTATCTCCATTAAGATTATTTTCAGATAACGGTTTTTGTGCCTAATTATGGATACTATCAAAATACATGCCAGTATAATTATTAAAAAAGCCTCTGCTATCCGGTTATAAAAAAACTCAACTTGACAAAACTATTCTTATTTCGTAAAAATATTTTACTATTTGTCAGTAGACAAAAAATAAAAGTGCAGTATTAATACAAATTAAAAACAAAGCTACGAAAGCTTGCAATTTCTTATTTTAAGAGAAATTTTGCTTTTGTAGCTTTTTTTATTTTTGGAGACAGCAATGACTGAAAAAAAATATTTATTACCAGTGTTTATCCTGTTGTTCCTGGCTTTTTTAACATCGGTTTCCGTATCCCAGCCGTTGAGACAAATAATAGATGGCAACGATAGGGTTGTATCCATACCCATAAAAATTGACAGAATAATTTGCTCTGGGCCCGGATGTTTGAGATTGATCACCTATTTTGGTGCCCAGGATAGAGTTGTGGCAGTGGATGACATTGAGACAAGAACAAACAAATTTGATGCCCGGCCCTATTCTCTGGCAAATTCCCAATTTAAAAGTCTTCCTGTTTTCGGTGGATTCCGGGGCAATGATGATCCCGAGAAAATCCTAGGTTTAAAACAGTCTCCTCAGATAATTTTTAAAACATTTGCCACTATGGGGTATGATCCTGTTGAACTTGAGAGAAAGACAGAAATCCCGGTTGTTATTCTTGAATATGGGGATCTTCACAAAGGAAGAAAACAGTTTTTCAATTCATTAAAAGTCATCGGGCAGGTGCTGAACAAAGAATCAAGGGCCAGCGAACTGATTGATTTTTTTAACCGGCATATTCAGGATCTTGAAAGCAGGACCAGAGACATTGCGGATAAAAAAACATGTTTTGTCGGGGGAATTGCTTTTAAAGGCCCCCATGGCTTCCAATCCACAGAACCTTCTTATCCGCCTTTTAAATTTGTTAATGCAAACAACATCGCCGCAACCAAAGATATGGCAGGGAAAAACATCCGTAACAGCAATTTCTCCAAGGAAAAAATTCTTCAGCTTGATCCCAGTATCATGTTCCTTGATCTATCCACACTTCAAATGGGCGAAGGACAAGACGGTTTGCACGAACTTAAAAATGATCCTGTTTACCAGGGGTTGACCGCAGTTCAAGCAAATAAAGTATATGGGGTTCTTCCCTATAACTGGTACACACAAAATTTTGGATCTATTCTTGCCAATGCGTGGTATATCGGCAAAATTCTGTACCCGGAAAAATTTCTGGATATTACCCCGGAAAAAAAGGCGGATGAAATTTATGAGTTCCTGGTTTCAAAACCAGTGTTCAAGTCTATGAAATCATTGTTTAAAGACATTGTTTTTCAACCTTTAGAGTTAAATTAAAAGGGTATCCAAATGCATTTTGACCATGGTGAAATCTCTGCTGAATATTCAGGGTATATTCGAAAAAAAAATGTTT